>Ga0207715_100011_pt1 | contig 211757 bp, 202 predicted proteins | sample A23M3SouthBayCA_FD_187732 | JGI IMG/M metagenome (GOLD analysis project Ga0207715, IMG submission 187732) | Aerobic enrichment media from Eden Landing Ponds, California, USA - A23 M3 (SPAdes) | ecosystem: Environmental > Aquatic > Marine > Unclassified | place: USA: Emeryville, California... | reverse complement strand
CTTTTTGAGCAAGCGACACAACCCGATCAGTGAAGCGGCTGAGTTTGCTGGACACAAACTCCTCTTCCCGCTTCACTCCCTAGTAAGTTAGACATTTAGCCGCTCTTACTAGCGTCTAAACACGGCCTCTTAATGTCCTCTCGACAGATGCTTTTCACCATCCCCTCCAACGTCGGGAAACCCATGTATCGAGCCATGATGGGTGCATTACTGATGATATGCTGTTTGTTTGTTTCTGAACGCCAGTTGTCTGAGGGTCTGCTCAAGCTAATCCAAGACGTCGATAGAGTCGCTCTTACCATCGTCTCGTAATTAGAGACGATTTCATCGTGAAGTGGCTCGTTGTCCGAATTGATCTTGAGCAAGTATCGAGCTGTTTCTCTCCAGAACTGGTCGTGGTCCGGAGTGACCTGAACTTTCAGTATGTTCGTCAATCCAATCGGAAGCATGGCCAAATCATCGACAGGAAGGTCAGAGATGGAGGGAATGTCGTCTCGGCACACAATCAGTTTCTCCCTTTCCAGCATTCCCTCATTGTAACCTACGAACCCACCATTTGCCATCACACTAGATTGGAGAGGAAGTTCTGACTCCTCACCCGTACCAATCATTCCATTCTCGGGATATTCATTTACGTACTCCCCGTAACTGGATTCGATAGTGTCCCAGTGCCTCTCCATGATAGTTCGGTAATGTGGCCACTTGATTAGAAGATGACGCTCATCCAGAATACAACAGCGATACTGAAAACACAATTCGGGTCTGTTCCACCTTCGGAGAATTCTTTTGTCAACGCACTCTGAAAACGGCAAGCGTCGGACGAGAAATCGCAGGACGCAAATACTGGGGCAAACAACCGATGGCCATGTGCGAGGGTAGCCAAGCCTGGAAACGGCGGCGGACTCAAGATCCGCTCCCGTAGGGGTCCAAGGGTTCAAATCCCTTCCCTCGCACTGTGGGCCCACGCGGTCCCTCGCAAACAGTGCGGAAGATCGGAGCGATCTTCCCTCGCAAATTCTCGTCGAGACTGTTCACCGGTAGCCAGGCCTGGAAACGGCGACGGACTCAAGATCCGCTCCCGTAGGGTCCTCGTAAGCGAAGCGAACGAGGGCCGGGAAGTCGCAGCCCGCGCAACGAAGTGAGCAGGACCGTCTTCCCGTGGTCCAAGGGTTCAAATCCCTTCCCTCGCATCGCATCGTGCTGTCCGAACGCGGCGCGAAAGATGCACTCGCACTGTGTGGCCCACGCGGCCCCTCGCAAACAGTGCGGAAGTCCGCACGGAGCGGTCTTCCCTCGCAAATTCTGTGACGACGTCACTCGGTTTCGAGCAGCGGGTCCTCTGTCCCGCTCTCGGGGCGACTCTCCACCTCGTCTAGCTCCACGAGCCGGTCCACCCGGCGTTCGAACTCCTCGTCGGTCAACTCCCCGTCGGCGTACCGGCGCTTCAGCGTCGTCAGCGGGTCGTCAGCGCCGTCGACCGCTCGCTCGTCGACTATCGATCCGTCCCCGTCGGTCGTCTCGGCGGCTTCGACCGTTCGACTCACGTCCTTGACGAGGGAGTGGGCGGTCGCCAGCGCGAACAGACCGAACAGGAGCGCGGCGATAGAGCCGGCCTGGCCGACGTAGAGCCACCGCTGGACCGGCCAGGTGAGCGCGAACGCGCCGTAGATAGCCGCCGGCAGCCCGACCGTCGCCGCCACCATCGCGGTGGCGAGGCGCCCGAACGGCTCGGCCGGGACGACCCTGTCGACGATATCCAGCATGACACGATATTCGCGCAGGGTGTCAATTAGCCTTGTCGGTGGTCACACTGAATTACTCGGTGAGTCGGTCGGCCGCGCTCCCGTCCGCGCTACGGGCCGCTCGACTGGCTGTGAGCGTCTCCACCCGGCGTTCGAACTCCTCGTCGGTCAGTTCTCCGGCGACGTATCGCTGTTCGAGCGTGGTCCGAGGGTCGGGATCAGGACCCTGACCCCCCCGTTCAGTCACTCTGTGGTCGTCCGTGGTTCGCATCGCACCACGATCGCTGGATTCCGTGGCGTGGTCACCTGTCTCGGCCGCGTCCTCCTGTCTTGTACGGGCGCGGTCAGCGACGTCGCTAACGAGCACGTGTGCGACGTGACTCGACAGGAGCACGAGCACGAACAGCGCCGCCAGCGTGAGACCGGGAACGCCCTGGAGCGCTTCCGCCGTCTCCCACATGTTGATCACGACGACGGTGCCGAACAGGAACAGCGTCACCGGCACGCAACTCGCGAGGAGGGCGAGCAGGAGCCGCGGATAGGGGTCCGAGGGCGTGTACCGGTCGACGATACCGGACATACCGGGACGTCCACGCGTTGTCACGAAAGTGTTGTGGCGGGCTTCGTCACGGCTTTGACACCGGCGTCGCTATCGCGGGTATGGTGACTGCACTCGGGGACGGCATCTGGTGACTCGATCTCGGCGGCGTCAACGCGTATCTCGTCGACGACGGGGACGAGGTGACGCTGGTCGATGCGGGGCCGCCCTGGCGAGCCGGCGCGATCCTCGACGGCCTCGTCGACGCCGGGTTCGCGCTGACCGACCTGGACCGCGTGCTCGTCACGCACTACGACGCCGACCACGTCGCCGGCCTCTCCCGACTCGGCGGGCTGGACGTCACCGTCTGCGCCGGTCGCGCCGACGCCGGACTCGTGGCGGGCAGGGACTCCCCCGACGTCGGCACCTGGAAGGGGTTCACGCAGGCGGTCGTGGCGCCACTCGTCCGGGACTCGTCCGTCGAGGTCCAGCCGCTCGACGACGGCGACACCGTCGGGAGTTTCACCGTCTACGAGACGCCCGGTCACACGCCCGGTCACGTCGCTTACGTCAGCGAGGCCCTCGACGCGGCGTTCGTCGGCGACCTCGTCAGGGAGTCCGACGGTCGACTGGCCCCATCGCCGTGGTTCATCAGCGACGACACGGACCGGGTCCGGGAGAGTATCCGTTCGCTGTCGGCTCGTACCCCCGAGTTCTCGGTGCTCGGGATGGGCCACGGCGTTCCCTTCGAGCGCGGGGGCAAGGAGCGACTCGATGCACTGGCCGCCCGACTGTAACCGCCGGACTGCGAGCGGTTTGCACGCCGAAACCCCGTCTGACCAGTGTCGGGGGCCGCCAAACAGTTATTTCAAATATAATTTTCTCGCCGATAGTTATTTGATGCAGGGATGTGGCATGTGAAACCATGCTGGAGACGATAGACAGGTACGCACCGGGGGACCCGACGCAGCGACTGGCGACAGCAGTCGTCGCGGCAGTCACCGGCATACTCGCAGTGGGGGACGCACTGAACGTTATCTACTTCCCGATGTTCCAGCTCGGGTTGCCGGACTCGGCGCTGGCGAATCTGCTGGTGTTCGCGCTCGGCGTGGCCTTGCTGGTCGTCACGTACAGGCTGGTCGAGTTGAGCGTCGGGGAGGGCGACCCGCTGGTGACAAAGCCCAGGGCCGCCGACGGGGGGTACGACGACCGTGACCCCGAACAGATCCTCGAAGCGCGCTACGCCAGGGGCGAACTCGACGAGGAGGAACTCGAGCGGATGCGGATCCGGCTCTCGGACTTCGAGGAGTCGGGCGGCGCGACGAGCGAGGACTACGACGACGCGCGCGACTTCGCCGAGAACCACGAACTCCACGACCGCGAGACGGTCATCGACTGACGCGGTTAGTTCCGCGAACGGGCAGTTCGTTTCGTTTCGATCCCGAGGGCGAGAGGTGACCGTCAGCCGTGGCCTCGTCCGATCTACCCTGGTCCAGTCAGGTCAAGCCAGGTCAGGTCCAGTCAGTAGTCGTGCTCGCCGTCCTCTATCCGGCTTTTCTCCTTTTCGAACCATGCCCCACCGCTTCCGGACAGCTTTCCCCACCCGTGGTCCGACTGCTGGCCCCGGGCGAGTTCCTCGACGTCTGCCCCGGGGTCGACGGGGGCCGTGTTCCCGTCCCACTCGGGAGTATCCGACGCCGCCAGGGTCGTGCCGTCGAGCACGCGACGGTAGGCCGCCTCGCCGAGGATCGGTGAGTCCGGGAGCGGTTGCTCACCGGGCCACTGCCGCCAGAACGCGCGCTCGTGACCGACCGACCGGTCGCCGTTGCCCTCCTCTTCGACACGGTCGCCCAGTTGTGTCATCGGCACTCTGTCGGAGAGGCGTTCCGCCATCGACCGGTCGGTCGCCTCGCGGGCCGCCTCGTTGCGCTCCTGGGGCGATGGAACCTGCTGGAAGAGGGCCCGTTCGACCGTTCGCGAGTCGGTCACGTTCCGGAGGACGACCGACGGTTTCCCCGAGCGGAGCAGTTCGTACGTCGCCACGTTGCCACCCGAGCGGCGCACGACCAGGTCGACGTCGTCGTACCTGACTGTGACCGTGTCGTCACCGAGGACTGACCGACCCTCCACTGCCAGTTCGTCACGGTAGAAGCGGACTTCCGCCGTGTCGCGATACGCGCTGGCGACGGCTGCCACACAGAACGCGGCGAGGCCGGTAGCGAGCCCGACGGCGACTGCGCCCGACCCCGTGTTCACGGCCGGGAGAGCATCCCCCACGTCGGCGAGCGCCGCGAGAACGCCGGCTGCCGCCCCCGCGCCGATCCCGGTCGCGTACGGTTTCGGCACCGCGAGAATCTCCCCCCCAGGCCGCCCGCTGACACGCACTGCGGGGTCGGGGTCGCCCATACGAGTCATCTACGGAACACGTCGACATAACGATTCGGGCGGGGTTCTGGTCCGGGGCCAGATTCGCGGCACGGTCCGGGGCCAGGTTCGCGGCACGGTCTGGGGCCAGTTCCGAGGGCAGGTTCCGGTTCACATCCCGCCGCCGTCGCCGCCACCGCCCGCACCCATGCCACCGCTCGAAGACGTCCCTGGTGTCCCCGGATCGGTGATATTCCCGTCACTCAGCGGCTCGCCAGTATTTCCGCCATCCCTGTGCTGGCCTCTCGCGAGTTCCTCGACGGTGGCGTCACTGACCGTATCACCGCCACTCCCCGTGCTCTGGGACCGGACGTCGACGCGACCGTCGAGTGCCGCGGCCGGGCCGGCCGCCGCGACGACTGCCGAGTCCGGGAGCGGCCGGTCGCTGGGCCACCGGCGCCAGAGGACGCGTTCGTGTTCGATCGCGCGGTCGAACCCGTCGTTCTCCTCGCTCGCCCGTGCCTCGCGCTCGCGGGGGGACGGCACTCGTTCGGCGAGGACCCGCTCGACGGTCGCCGGTTCGCTGACGTTCCGCAACACGACCGGGTCTACCCCCGACCGGAGCAGTTCGAACGTCCCGGTCCCGTCACCATCGTCCTCCCTGACGACGAGATCGACGTCCTCGTACGGAACGCTCGCCGTCTCACCGAGTGGGCCCGCCCGTGCCTCGGTGACCACCCGGTCACGATAGAACCGGACGGTCGCAGTGTCTCTGAGCGCGCTGGCGCCGACCAGGCCACAGAGTATCGCGAGACCGACACCGATACCGACCGCGAGCGGCCCGCCGACGAGTGACGGTGGTACGCCCGTGACGGTCGCCCCAGCACCGACGACGACCGCTACAGCGATGCTCGCCGCCCACGCGGTCCGGTCGCCGACTGCCGCGGACGCCTGCCGGCCCTCGACAGTCGCTATCGGTTCGGTGTCTGTCATACTGTGTGGGTGACCGACACGAACACGTAAGTCTTCTGTCGACTCGGGGTCGGCTTTCGACTCACGAACCACTCGCAAGCGAGCATCCCGATCGTGGCCGGCGAAACACCCTCTCGCGAGTGGAGCGGTCGTTAGCCGAACAGTCGCTCGCGTAGCGACCGGTCCTGACGTTTCTGTGCGAGTATTACCGAGGATTCGACGTCCTCGACGACGTCGGATCCGTACGCGACGTGCGTGTCGGCGTCGGGAAACCGCTCGCGGAACGCCGCGAAGGCCGCCTCGGCCTCGCTCTCGCTCTGTTCGACCGGCGTCTTGTCCGGCACGCCGCCGCCCTTCTCGACGACGTGAACGACCGTCGTCCGCCCGGGCCCGTACGCCGCGAGCGCCGCCGCCGTCGCCCGCGCGTCGTCGACGTTCGCCACCGGAACGAGGGCGTGTCCCATGACCGGTCGGCCGTCGATCCCGTCTCGCATCCCCTCACGTATTACTGAGAAATTAAAAAATCCCGATCAATTTTCTTTAAAGGGTAATTGATGGCAATTAATCTTCTAAACGTTTGGAAGGGTAGTGTACCGTCCGCCGAGCAGGGCCGGGAGTCGTCGGGAAGAGATACGAATCGTCGGGACGGGCAGGAGTCACCGGGAGGCGACGGGGGCAGCCGCCGCAAACGAACGCGAACGAACTGCCGGGTTTATTTTCGGATCGTTCGTACGGGGTGTATGGAGTTCGACGACGTGGACCGGCAGATCGTCTACGAGCTCGTTCGCGAGGCGCGACACACGTCGGCGCCGGACATCGCCGAGCAGGTCGGCGTCTCGGCGCCGACAGTCAGGAACCGTATCAGGCGCCTCGAATCCGAGGGGGTGATACGGGGCTACCACGCCCACGTCGACTACGAGCGGCTGGGCGGGCGGTTGACGAACCTGTTCCTGTGTACGGCGTCGGCGACCGACCGCAAGCGCTTCGCCGAGCGGGTACTGGAGGTCCCGGGCGTCGTGAACGTCCGCGAGGTGATGACCGGCGACGAGGACCTCCACGTGGTCGTGGTCGGCTCCGACATGGCGGACATCAGGCGGATCGCCCGCGAGATAGCGGCCCTGGGCGTCCACATCGACGACGAGGACCTCCTCTATCGCGAACACTTCCGGCCGTACGCGCCCTTCGCCGCGGACGAGACCGAACCGGACCCGCCCGTGACGGGGATCGCCGACATCAGCGACGACGCCGACGTGGTCGAGGTGACCGTCGGGGAGGAGGCTCCGATAGTCGGGAAGTCACTGGAGTCGGCGGCCGAAGAGGGCCTGCTCGACGAAGGCGTCCTCGTCGTCTCCGTCGAGACCGAAGACCGCGACGGCGTCACCCCCGACGGGACGACCGTCGTCTCGGGCGGCGAGCGAGTGACGCTGTTCTCCCGGACCGGCCTCGCCGAGGAGACGCTCCGCGTGTTCACCGGACAGTAGGGGCGCGAGTGTCCAGCGGGACTGTCGAATGTCGGGAGACTGCCGGACAGCGGCGGTCTCAACGTCGCACTCACCTAGAGCGCGTCGCGAACTAGTCCACGCGCTAGCGCACCGAGCGGGCCGGCCACCAGAGGGATAGCGACGCCGACGCCGACGAGCGGCCACGTCGCCAGCACTGCACCGAGCGTCCCGGCGAGCGCGAACCTGGCGGCTGTGACCAGGAGTACGAGCACGCCGAAGCCGAACCCGGCCACGAGCGCGCGACGAAGCGTCGGTCTCGAGAACCCGACGAGGGCACCGCCGACCAGCAGCCCGGCCCAGTGAAACGTCGCCAGCACTGTGCCGAGAACGAGCGCCCCGGCGGTCGCCATCCGTCGTCGACGCGCATCTCGCTGGAGTGCGAAGAGCCGGGGGAGGGGGCCGTCGCCGGGTCCCCCGGCCGGTCGCTCCGGTTCGGTCACGGTCTCGGCCGCGGTTCCGTCCCCCTCAGCCATCGTCCTCACCCCGGAACCGGACCGCGACCTCACCTTCGGTGGTCGGCACCAGCGGGCGGTACTCCCCGTCGGCCCACTCGTCTAACTGGTCGTGGTAGTGGTCCGAGAAGTAGTTGCCGTCGTTGCCGCCGGGGACGATCCCCAGGGAGGAGTCGCCGTCGAAGCGTGCGAGCAGGCGGAAACTCGTTCCAGCACCGGATTCCTTGCGGAAGTTCCGCACCGTGCCGGGCGAGCCGTCGGTGGGCAGGCGCGGGTAGTTCAGAAAGCCCAGGCCGAAGGGGTGGTCGATGGCCGTCCGGTTGTAGTCGCCGTAGGTCTCGTAGCCCGCCTCGTCGATCTCGGCGGCCGTCTCGTCCATCGCCTCCGCCACGACGGCCGCTCGCTCGCGAGTTTCGCCCGCTGGCGGGTCCCGGAACCAGAAGGAGTCGGGGTCGAGCGTCAACAGCACCCAGTCGTTCGGGTAGTAGGCGTCGTCGAGCCCCGCGGAATCGAGTGTCTCCTCGAAGACCGCCCGCCGGTAGTGGTCGACGAACAGCTGGAAGACGAGCGCGGCCCGCGAGTCCCTGTCCATCCGGTAGTCCCACCCCGCCAGCCGGTCGGCCGCGTCGCGCGCCCGGTCGGACATCGCGTCGCGCGAAGCGAGGACCACCTCCGTGAACACCGCCGCTCGTTCGTCCCTCGTATCGAGTTGCACCCGCTGCAGGTACTCGAAATCGAACGGCTCGTCGCTCCTCGCCCGCTCGTCGAGCATGTCGTAGATCCGCTGGGCACGGAACGGCGCGGCGTAGGACTCCGCGATGTAGTGCTCGGGGTCGTCGACGAGACGCTGGTTCGCGGTCGCCAGATAGTCCGGCTCCCGGGTCTGGGGTTTCTCCTCGAAGGGGATCCACCCCGACTCGAAGTCGGGGACGCCGTAGGGGGCGTAGCCGGGCCACTCCCCCTCGCGGGCGGAGCCGTCGAAGACCCTGTCGCCGCGGACCACTTCGCCGTCGGTCCGGCGGACCGGTATCAGCCCGGTGACGCCGAAGAAGGCGTCGCCCTCGCGGTCGGCGTAGACGACGTTCTGTGTCGGACTGTCGAACTTTCGCAGTGCGGCGACGGCCTCCTCGCGGTTCCCGCTCCGGTCGAGTTCGTGGACGGCGATGGCCGTGCGAGAGCCCTGGAGACCGGTCCAGGCGACGCCGACGGTCGCGTTCTCCCGCTGGATGACCGGGCCGTGGACCGACTTCTTGACTGTCACCGTGCGGTCCGCACCACCCGAGACCTCGACCGTCCGCTCCGTGGTGTCGAACTCGCGCCACTCCTCGCCGTAGCGGTACTGGTCACCGTCGATCTCGTAGGTGTAGACGTCCAGGACGTCCCCGTTCGTGTTGGTGAACCCCCACGCGCCCGCACGGTTCTGCCCGATGACGACGAACGGGACGCCGGGGAACGTGACGCCGTCGACGGACACGCCCGGCCCGCGCTGGTACATCTGGTGCCAGACCGGCGGCGCGACGAGCGTCAGGTGGGGGTCGTTGGCGACGAGTGGCCGACCGCTTTCGGTCCGTTCCCCGGAGACGAGCCAGCTGTTCGAACCCGTTCCCCGCGGGGATTCGAACGTCGACAGCCAGCTCGAAAGCGACGACGCCGACCCGTCGAAGTTGGCCGAGCTGTCACCAGCGGAGCCCTCCCCGTCACCGCCGCCGTTCCCGCCGCCACCGTTCTCGCCGTTCCCGCCACCGGGAATCTGGCTCTCTCCCCGGAGTATCGGCACGTCGTGGTCGAGTCGCGAGGGGAACAGCGACTGTGCGACCTCCTCGCCGAGGCCGTCGGCGACCGTCGCCCGCCGGAGCGACCGGAAACTCCCGGTGAGTCCCCAGGCGAGTTGCTTCTCGATGAGCATCGACGCGACGGGGGTCCACGGCTCGGGTTCGTAGCCCAGGAGGCCGAACTCCATGGGCAACCCCTCCCTGGCCCGATAGGCCTCGACGCCGGCGGTGTAGGCCTCCAGCGCGTCGCCGGTGGGGGTATCGCGGACGACCTCCCAGTTGGCCTCGGCAGCGCCCTGGAAGTCCATCGAGGTGTAGAACAGATCCGTCTCGACGCCCTGTTCGCCGACGGCGGCGGCGAGGGTCCCGGCCATCCGGCGGCGAAAGAGGTCCATCTGGAAGAGTCGGTCGGCGGCGTGGACGTACCCGACCGCGAAGTACAGCCCCTGTTCGGTGTCGGCCTGGATGGTCGGCACGCCGACGTCGTCGTAGCGCACCGTCCCCTCTCCGTAGGGCGTCGCGACGCGTTCGTTCGTGTTTCTGGTCGCCGCGCCCCAGACCTCGCCCGAGAGCGGCGCGAACCCGTCGAGGTATCTCCGGGCTTCGGTGAGCGACGCGGCACCGACGCTCCCGGCGAGCAGTGCGGCGACGACCGATCGTCTGGACGGCACGACCCCCAGAACGGACGGGAGACGTATTAATCTGATCCGCAGCCCGATGAGTGACCGTCGAAACGACCGAACGTCGGGGGGCTGCTCGAACGGTGTTCGATTCAGGGTGTGAGTGTAATGTTGGTTTCGTGTCGTTGATATCTGGAAGAAAGTCGTCTCTTCGACAGCACCGCACTCGTTCGTGGGCGTTGAAAGCCCTCGGGCCGCTGGCGGTCGCTGAGCGGGATATTCTCGCTTGAACACCCGCACCGCTCCGCACTCGCTCGAATAGGACCCGCTCAGGCGACTAAACTGGACGCCAGCGGCCCTCGCCCTTTCAGTCCGCCAGGGACGATATGTGTCGCACAGGCCGTCTCGACGTGGAATGTTCGGTAGCCGACCCCACAAAATGTCTCCCTGGCGGATTGGAAGGGCGAGGCGGGCTCGCGGTGAGCGGAGCGAACGCAGTCGCCTGCGCGGGCCCTATCCGCGCGGGCTGTGCCGAGAGCGCGGATATCCCGCGCAGCGACCGCGAGCCCGCCGAGGGCTTCCATCACACGACGTCGAGAGCGGTTGCGGAGATCGTGCCCACTCCAAATGTTACACTCACACTTCCTCTGTAACATCCAGACCTGCTGCAGTCCACTCAACCGACCGTGTTCGCGATTCGAGGCGTCGTGAATCAGTCGAACGACGGCATGACCTCTTCCTGGACGACGTCGGCGAACCGCTGCTGGTCGGGGCTGTGACTTTGGTAGACGATGTGGTCGAAGCCGGCCTCGACGTACGTCTCGGTCACGTCGAGGACGTCCTGGGGGTCGGTCGTGACGACGTAGGTCTCCTTGAGCTGTTCCTCGCCGACGCGGTCGCCGTGTTCCTGGATGAATCGTGGGTCGGCGATGTCCTCCTGGAAGAAGACGGGCAGGAGCGTCCCGCGCCAGGGCAGGCAGGGTTCCAGCGCGGCTTCCTCGGTTTCGGCCAGCGAGACGTGGACGTGGACCGATTTCTCGACGTCGTCCATCGTCTCGTTGCGGGCCGATTTCTTGACGCCCTTCCTGACGGAGGGGAAGAGGGTGTCCTGGACGTACTCGGGCGGCTGGAACACCGTCACGAAGCCGTCGCCGAGGTCGCCGGCCATCCGCGAGGCACCGGGGTTGTTGCTCGCGATGTGGATCGGCGGCGACTCGTCGGGCCCGGTGTAGAGGTTGGCGTCCTCGACGTCCCAGAAGTTGCCCTCGTAGGTGACAAAGTCCTCCTGGAACAGTTTCCGGATGATACGGACCGCCTCGGCCGTGCGTTTCATGCGCTCGCCGGGCTCGGGGAGGGGGTTGCCCATCGGCGACTCGTTGAGCGCCTCGCCGAGACCGAGGCCGAGGAAGACGCGGTCGGGGTAGAGCTCTTCGAGCGTGGCGAGCTGGTGGGCGACGTTGGCGGGGTGATACCGGCGGATGATGGCCGAGACGCCGGTGCCGATCTCGACGTTCTCGGTCCGTTCGAGCGCGGCGGGCATCCACGACCAGCAGTTGCCGCCGTTGGCCGATGAGCCGTCGGGCATGTGGTCGAACCAGGGGTGGAAGTGGTCGTTCACCCAGACGCTGTCGAAGCCGGCGTCGTCTGCGATGTCGACCTGGTCGAGACACTCCTGTGGAGAGAACTCCTCCAGCGACGCGAACCAGCCGAATTTCGTCATACCCGGGGTTAGGTTGGTCCCCTCTTAAGGTCGGTTATCCCCGCGTCCGTTGCCGCTGTCCGTGACGGGTCCCTGGGTCGTCGGGTCCCCGACACGACCGACGACGATCCGGGCCGTCAGACCTCGACACGACCGACGACGATCCGGGCCGTCAGACCTCGACACGACCGACGACGATCCGGGCCGTCAGATGTCCTCCCAGTCCGTGATCCCGACGACTGTCTCGTTCACCACGTCGACGTGTACCGAGTATCGAAGTTCGTCGTCGCCGGTCCTGACCTCGACTGTCGCCTCGTCGTCGGCGTAGTCCGGGTCGCGTTCGACGACGACCGTCCCCGACTCGTTCCCGACGGTTTCGTTCCGCATCCGGTATACCTGCGTCTCGGCGTCGGCGGACGTGACATTCAACCCGTCAACGGGTTCCGCGGTGAACTGGACGCTCTCCTCGACGGTGAGTTTCCGTATCGGTTCGACGGTCAGTGCGGGGTTCTCCATCCGCGACAGCGCCCGCACGACGGTTTCGTTGGACCGTGCTATCCGCGTTGCCAGTCGCCGGTCGGCTTCGCTCAGTGGGGTCGCCTGCTCGGTCCGGACCGCGAAGCGACTGGAACCGACCCGGCTGACTTCGACGGTCTCCACCCCAGTCAGGTCCGTCACCACCGTCCGGTCGCTATCCGAACTGACGGTGAGGTTCTCCCCGGAGACGACGAACGTGCCCGCGCGCTCGCTGTCGGTGATCGGGTCGGCCACCCCTAGAGCCGTTCCGGCGCTCGCGAGGGCGAGCCCGACCACGGCGAGCCCGACCAGCAACCCCACCCGACTGTGAGCGAGTTCGGTCATGGCGTACTCTTGTGTGAAAGACCACATCAGCCCTGCGTGAAACGCGTTGGAAACACGATGGAAACGCGTTTCACGGCTGTTTCCACCGCTCTCGCGGGAAGAAAAGCGACAACCGTTTCAGGAAGCCAGTGGATAGCACCGAGCATGCAGTCGCCCTCCCTCCCCGGTAGACGCCTCTTCGCGGCGGCGCTTTTCGTCGCGGCCATCCTCGTGCTCGCCCTGCAGTTCGTCAGCCCCTCCCGGGTCGTCGTCTCCGTCGGCGAAAACGGGGCCACGACGACGTCGCTCGGGAACTTCTTCACGTACCGTGACGCCGCGGTCGTCGCCGTCGCGGGATGCGTGCTCGGAACGAGCGGGACGTACCTGCTGACCGGGAGTGACGTCCGGACCGGGTCGACAGACGGCTCCGCGGACGCGGGGTCCCAGCCGACCGAGACGCCGGCAGCCCCTGCCCCGAGCCCCCGGGAACCGAGCGAGGACCTGCTGGAACGACGCCGCGAGGAGTGGGAAGACAACGCCGAGCGGCTCGCGAACAACGAGCGACGGATCTACGAGACCGTCCTGGAGGCCGACGGCGTCCTCGGACAGAGTGAGATCGTCGAGCAGACGGACCTCTCGAAGGCGACCGTCAGCCGCGGGCTGGACAGTCTGGAGACGAAGAACCTCGTCGAACGCAAGCGTCGCGGGATGGGTAACGTCGTGTTGCTGCTGTGAGTCGTCGCGCGTCGTAACGAACTGGAACGCCACAGAAACGCCTTCGAAACGCTCTCGACCCGGATTTTCGGCCCTTTCCAACGGGTCTCTTTGTGGGTTTTCACTCACGGTTCGAACGCGTGGTCCGGGCAACTGCCCCGGCGCTGTCCCACGGCGTCCCACCGGCACGACCCCGGATCACCGACCGACAATGACGTCGAAACTACCCGCGCTCGCGGTTGCGACGGTCGCGATACTCGCCACGTTCGCCGGCGGTATCGCGCTCGCCGACAACCCGGGCTCCGCGCTCGACGCACAGCCAGCAGACCGAACAGACCCCCAGCCCCGGTCCGACGATGGGAGTGAGACGAACGACGGAGCGACGACCGGGACGGAGACGCCCGGCAACGAGTCGTTCCCGCAGTCGCTGAAGACGATCGTCTACGAGGGAGACAACGACACGCACGAGGTCACGTTCGTCACGGACGGCGAGCGGTTCTCGGTCGAGCCGACCGTCGTCGGTTCGACGGGACCGGACGCCGCCGTTCCCACGACGTTCGACTTCACGCCGATGCTCGAACTCTCGCTCGACGAGACCGACGTCGCCGACGGGAACGACAGCGACGGCACCGAAACGTTCGAGTTGCCCGAGAACGCGACCGGCGAACCCACCGAGGAGTTCGACCCTGACGTACCGGTCCCGGAGCCACCCCGGAAAGTCCACTTCGACGCCGAGAACGGCACGGTCACAGTCGTGACAGCGGAGGGCACGTACGTCCTCCACCCGACGACGGTCACCTGGTCCGACGACGGCACCGTCCGATACTACTTCGACGAGGTGGCGACCGTGGAACTGGTCGACGCGAACACAACGAACACCGGGGGCGGCCAGGACGCCACCACGACCCCGACCGGTTGACACCGCTGTCCCGGTAATCCGGTCCTCCCCCGTCCCGGGCTGTATCGGTCCTCCAGTCACACGTTCCCGGTTCCCATTTTTCGCGCTCCCGTCGGGGCGGTTCGCTATCCCGACGGCTCGAGCGGGCTCGAACGGCGACGTTACACCTCGTCGAACAGCGTCTCGCCGCTGACCATGTGCTCCTCGACGGTGTCCAGATCCAGGGTCAGCCCCAGGCCGGGCCGTTCGGGAATCTCGATCGACCCTGCTTCGATGACGTCCTCCTCGACCAGATCCGACCACCAGTCGAGTTCGTAGGAGTGGTACTCCACGGCGAGGGAGTTGGGCACCGCCGCGCCGACGTGGGCGCTCGCGACCGTCCCGACCGGCGAGGAGACGTTGTGCATCGCTACCGGCACGTAGTACTGGTTGGCGACGTCGGCGATCTTCCGCGTCTCGCGCATCCCGCCCACTTTGGGCATGTCCGGTGCGATGATGTCGACGGCCTGGTCCTCGATGAGGCGGCGTTCCTCGGTGACGCGATAGCGGTTCTCGCCGACCGCGATGGGCGTCCGCGTCGAGTCGGTGACCTCCTTCTGGACTTCGAGGTTCTCCGGCGGGACCGGGTCCTCGAGCCACCAGACGTCGTACTCCTCGACCTCGGCGGCCAGTCGCTTGGCCGACCCGCCCGAGAACGTCCAGTGACAGTCGAAGGCGGCGTCGGCGCGGTCTTTCACGCGCTCGGTGACTCGCTCGACGATCTCGGCCTTGTGGCGGATCTCGCCCGGGCGGAGGTGGCGGTTGGCGCGGTCTTTCTCGTGACCGGAGGGCACGTCGAGGTCGAATTTGAGGGCGTCGTAGCCCAGTTCCTCGACGACGCGTTCTGCCTCGTCGGCACACGCCTCGGGGTCGGCTTCCTCTTCCGTGTGACAGTCACAGTAGACGCGCATCTCGTCGCGGTACTTCCCGCCCAGCAGCTGGTAGGCCGGTGCTTCGAGGATCTTGCCCGCGAGGTCGTGCAGTGCGACCTCGACCCCCGAGATGGCCGAGATCGTGACGCCCTCGATCGAGCCCTCGCCGGACATCTTCTGGACGAGGTGTTCGTAGAGCCGGTCGATGTCGAGGGGGTTCTCGCCGACGACGAAGGGCGTCATCCGCTCGATCAGTTCGGGGACGCCGGCACCCCAGTAGGCCTCGCCAGTGCCGACGATGCCGGCGTCGGTGTAGATTCGCACGAGCGTCCACGGGAAGTTCCCGTCGACCATCGTACACTGGACGTCGGTGATCTCGACGTCGCGTCCCCCGCCGCGTTTCGCCCGCACGCCCATCGTCTCCGCCGAGAGCTCCCGCATCGTGTACTCGGCGTTCGGGTCGTGCAGGTCCTCGTAGTTACGTCCCATACAGGCGGCTATCCGTGGGCCTCACTAAAGTGTAGAGGAATCGACGCGCGCCAACGACGCGGGAGACTTCGACGCACGCCCCGGCGACGCGGTGGGTTTCGACGTCCGTTTCGGCCACGCGTTCAGACTTCGACGCGCGTCTCGACCTCGTCACCCACGTCGGATTCGAGTTCGCGCAACCGTTCGAGGAGCCGTTCGTACTCCTCGTTGCCCTGGAGCTGGGCCGGGTTCTTCTCGACGCGGAGGGCCGCGACTTTCGAGGCGAGCGAGAGGTACTCCCGGACGGCCGTCCGCCTGCCGAGGCGTTCCAGCGTCTCCGAGACGGCCCGTTCGAGTTCCGCTCGCTTGACCGGTTTGAGCAGGTAGTCGTCGAAGCCCATGTCCACGATGTCGAACTCCGGGTCGACTGCCGTCACCATCACCACGCCACAGGACAGGTCTCGCTCCCGGATCGCCTCCAGGACTTCCCGGCCCGAGAGCCCGTGCATCCGCCGGTCGAGCAACACGACGTCGATCTCGGGCGTGACTTTCTCCAGTGCCGTCTGGCCGTCGTACGCTTTCAACACCTCGTAGGCCCCCGACAACTGACTCGCGTACACGTCGGCGACTGCCTCGTCGTCGTCCACGACCAGCACCGTCGCCGTCTCCCCCGATACCATACTACTGGTTGCGTGATAGGCACCTTATGACTTTATGATTACATTTGACACGAATTCGCCGACGGTGGTCCCGTCTCCGGGCGGGACTGCGGGGGAGCGATGGGGCGCGGAACCAGAGCGTGTCGGAGAGGCTGCCCTGGCGCGCTGCGTTCGATGACAAACAGTTTAGGCCGGTCGGACGAACTTCGGGTATGAACGTCCGAAGCGTCGAGTCGCTGACGCCCGAGGAACGCGGGGCGCTGTTCGACCGCGATGCGGGGGTCGACGCCGTCCGCGACGACGCTCGCGAGATCCTCGACCGCGTCCGCACGGAGGGTGACGTCGCTCTCCGGTCGTTCGCCGAGGAGTTCGACGGCGTCAGCGTCGGCAACATCGACGTCACCGACGAGGCCGAGCGGGCCTACGACGCCATCGACGCCGACGTCAGAACGGCGATCGAGGACGCCGCGGCGAACATCCGGGCCTTCCACGAACGCCAGCTCCCCGAGGACTGGCTGGCCGAGGTGGAAGACGGTCGCGAACTGGGCCGGCGATTCTCCCCCGTCGAGAGTGCCGGCGTCTACGCGCCCGGTGGTACCGCCGCCTACCCGTCGAGTGTCCTCATGGGCGTCCTCCCGGCGAAGGTCGCGGGGGTCGAACACGTCGCCGTCGCGACGCCACCCGCTACCGACATCCCGGAGGCGACGCTCGCGGCTGCCCACGTCGCCGGCGCGGACGCTATCTACCAGATCGGGGGTGCACAGGCCATCGGCGCGCTCGCGTTCGGCACCGAGACGGTGAACCCGGTCGACAAGGTGGTCGGGCCGGGCAACAAGTACGTCACCGCCGCGAAGGCCGAGGTCCGTGACGACGTCGCCATCGACTTCCTCGCGGGGCCGAGCGAGGTGCTGGTCGTCGCCGACGCGACCGCGGACCCCGACGCCGTCGCCGCCGACCTGGTCGCACAGGCCGAACACGACCCCGCCGCGTCGGTCGTCTGCGTCACCGACGACGGGGAAACCGCCGAAGCAGTCGCGGCTGCCGTCGAGGCCCACGCCGAGGGTCGCGAACGCGAGGAGACGATCCGCGCGGCGCTCGACAGCGACGCCAGTGGCGTCTTCCAGGCACGCTCGCTCAGTGAGGCGGTCCTCTTTGCGGAGTCCTACGCCCCCGAACACCTCTCGGTCCAGGCAGAAGACGCCGAGGACCTGCTCGACCGGGTGCCCAGCGCCGGGAGCGCCTTTCTCGGCCGGTACAGCCCCGTCGCCGCGGGCGACTACGCGACCGGGACGAACCACGTCCTCCCGACCGGCGGCGGCGCGCGTGTCTTCGGCGGCCTCTCGGTCGACACGTTCCTCCGTTCGACGACCGTCCAGCGTCTCTCGGCGGACGCCCTCGGCGATCTCCGTGAGACAGTGACGACGCTGGCCGACGTCGAGGGGCTGGAGGCCCACGCCCACAGCGTCGACGTCCGCTTCGACGAGGAGTAGCTACTGAGGATCCCACTCCACTTTTGAGAGGTCTCGCCAGCGTATCACAGAAACGTTCACACGGAGGCGTGAATGTAACGCTGTTTTCGTTCCATTGACGCCTGGAAGAAAGTCGTCTCTTCGACAGCACCGCACTTGACGCTGAGAGTTGAAAGCCCTCGGGCCGCTGGCGGTCGCTGAGCGGGATATTCTCGCTCGGACAACAGCACCGCGCCGCGCTCGCTCGAATAGGGCCCGCTCAGGCGACTGGGCTCACTGCGTTCGCCGCCAGCGGCCCTCGCCCTTTCAGTCCGCCAGGAAAAATCACGTCGCATAGGCTGTCTCGACGTGAAATGCTCGGTGGCTGACCCCACAGATCGCTTCCTGGCGGACTGGAAGGGCGAGGCGTGCGTGGCGCCACGCGCCACTTGCCGAACGGGGAGGGACGACCCGTGAGGCGGGCTCGCGTCGAGCGAAGCGAGTAGCGTCGCCTGCGCGACCGCGAGCACGCCGAGGGCTTCCATCTCACGATCACGAGGAGGGTCAGGATAACGCGAGCATCACAGAATGTTACATCTATTCCCTGTACATCCCGTCCACTGACGAGCCGAGAGGGTTTGCGAAGAGTGCGATGACACGTACACGCACCAACCCATCCACCTCGCTCCATCCCGTCACGCCTTTGCCCGTCGGTCGCTTCGGTCCGGGACATGGCAAGTGACGTTACGGTACGTGTCTCCCACCCCGGTGACGTCGAGGCGGTCCAGAACGTCGCGAACGCGTCCTGGCACGCGGCCTACGACGACGTGCTCGGTCCCGACGTCGTCGACAGCGTCCTCGACGAGTGGTATACGGACGACGCCATCGAGTCCGGGATCAAACACGACGCACAGGACTTCTTCGTTGCCGTGGACGACGACGAAGTGATAGGATACGCCCACGTCGGCCCGCACCCGCCGCGGCGAGTCCACCAGATCTATCGGCTGTACGTCCACCCCGACCGCTGGCGGGAGGGCATCGGCCGACAGCTCCTGGCGGAGGTCGAACAGGCGCTCTACGACCGTGACGTCACCCGGTACGAGGCCCAGGTGCTGGCCGACAACGTCGTCGGCGTCGCCTTCTACGAGTCGACCGGTTTCGAGCGCGTCGACGACGCCCAGCGCGAGATGGCCGGGGAGACCGTCCAGGAGTACGTCTTCGCGAAACAGCTCTGAGTGGAGTGCGGTGACGGTGCCGGTTCCGGTGGCGGTGGTGTCTCCGCGGGCAACAGGGTTAACAGGGTCCGGACGGTACTGAGAGATATGAGTTCCACGCCGGAGGGCGAGTCGAGCGGCGAGCCCGAACCCGGGGGCGAAGAGATCGAGGTGACGGAGCCGGCGGCCGACGAGGCACTCTCGCTGTTGCGCGGCGAGGACATGGACACCGACGTCGCGGGACTGCGACTGTTCGTTCAGCAGGGCGGCTGTGCGGGGCTGTCCTACGGGATGCGCTTCGAGCACGAACCCGACGAGGACGACACCGTCTACGAGCGCAACGACCTGCGCGTGTTCGTCGACCCCGCGAGCATGGACTACGTCGGGGGGTCGGTACTGGACTACGAAGGCGGCCTCCAGGGCGCGGGCTTCCACGTCGAGAACCCCAACGTCGTCAGCGAGTGCGGCTGTGGCGAGAGCTTCCGGACCTGACGCCGGATCCGACCCCTCTCCGTCTATCCTACTCTTCGAGTTCGAACGCCACAGTCACTTCTGCCTGGTACTCGCGGCCCTCGACGCTCGCAACCTCGACACCCAGTTCGTCGACTTCGACCCAGTGGACGTTTTCGAGTGTCGCCTCGGCGCGGTCGATCGCGTCGTCCGCGGCGTCGTCGAAACTCTCGGTACTCCGGCCGATCAACGTGATCTTCTTGAAAACCATTTATTATTACACCGTATTCTTAGTTGGTGCATGGTCCTACTTAAAGGAACCATGCCCAACTAGCCCCTTCTCTCGGAATCCTGATATAGGTTTGGTGGGGTACTTAAAGGGGGTTCGGGGGTGCCTCTGACACCAGACGTAATCGCTGCTGGAAACCTTAGAAAGCTTTCTGAATTTACCACTGGCACCGAGAAGAGAGTCGCGGTTACTGCCCGTCCCCACAAAACACAAAATCAGAAAATCTCATCGACGCCGATGAACCGATGCTCGTAGCCGCGATCGCTGAACCAGTTGCCGCCACCCAGCATACTGTCGACTGTATTAGCTTCGACTTGTCGGGGCGGCTGGTTGTCGTTCACATCGTCGAAAATATACGACCCACCGTTTGCCATGAGTTCCTGGTGAGTGTCGCGATTGAGGCGAAAGCGGTCTTCAGTCTTTGCCAGGCGCACCTCGACCGGATCGCCGCCGATCGTGCCGTCCGGCCCAAACGATTCGGTGGGGGTGCCACCAAATACGCTAATGAGTTCCTTCTCCATCTCGGTGTGCCAATCTGCCATACTGTCATAGTACAGTCGTTGGGATAAATACGGAGTTGGCCAGGGCGGACTACGTTGACACCAGCCGCCAGATCGTCACAGAACAGCCTCGGTGAAAGTATAATTCGCCACTCTTCGCCCGCGAGAGCCACACTGCCGGGCTTGTAAGTTCGCCAACTACACAATGGGTGCCGAATCTTTGGGCGAGCGGGGCCGCACACACGCACGCCTGCACTCGCGCAAAGATTCGCGGGGGGTCGTGTAGTTAGCGAGGTGATATGTGAATTTATCGGCCGCTGAAACTCTGACAGTTGCATCTTTACTTTCACCGAGGTTAGTTTACAGCATATCTGTTGGTGTAAATAACGGTATCTGACGGTTCAAGAGCAACAGAACAGTGGTGAACTCGCGAAGCTTCGCCAATTTACCACCGACGAGAAACGCGACGGGTTAGTTAGGAGTAGTCGTCTATACCCGATCCGTTGGGATCGTCGTCGCCGCCCTGGTACTGTTCGGCGCGGGACGTATACTCGACGTTGAGGAAACACCGCTGCTGGCGACCGTCGACAGTCGCGTGGCCGTCCTCAACACCGTGTTCGGTTTTCAGCCGCCGAGTGAGCTGGCGCTGTGTCTCTGCCGGGAAATTCTCGTCGTCGCAGAATCGTTGATAGATTTGGTATACCTCGCTCTTCGGCTTTGGTTTGCCGTCAACCGATGTTTCCAGGCACACCTTTGCGAACCTGTCGACGGTCGATCCCCACTTGTCCCACGTCTCGGCCGTTTCATGCACGGACATATCGCCCGTGAATCCGTCCTGGGCCAGCAGTCGCGAGAGTCCGTCTAGCGCCCAGTTGAGAATCCCCGGCAGTTCGGACTGTAGTTTGTCGTCGAGGGACTTGTCCCGTTGCTCTCTCGGGATCGTCGTGGGGAAGGGCACCAACAGCACCCGGCGGTAAAACGCTCCATCGTCCTCTTCGGCGTCCGGGAGCTGGTTGGCCGAAAAGATGTGTTTCGCGGTCGGTCGGAAGTGGAACAGTGGCTTCCCCTTCCGTTCGGCTTTGATCGGGTCGCCCGCTGTAATCTCCTTGAATGTGCCCGTCTCTTGGATCGTGTCCGGCGGAATGTCATTGCGGATGTTCGCCCACGCACCGAACAGCTCGGCCGTCCCGAAGCGGTCGGTCATCTGTTGTGGGGACATACTGGCGACATTCTCGGCACCGCCGAGTAGCGCCCGGATCGTATCTGCGAACGTCGACTTACCGGACGCCTGTGGCCCTACCAGGAATAGCGCCTTGTGTTCCGGCAGTCCCCAGTGCATGAGACAGTATCCGGCGTATTCCTGTAGTTTCAGTCTGTGCGTCTCGGATTTCACGGTTTCCTGTAGGTACTGCCGCCAACGCGGGCAGTCAGCCTCGGGGTCGTACTCTGCCCCAGCCTGATTGATGAATCGGAACTCGGGGCTGTGGTCAAGTAGTTCCGCGCTGCCGTCGCGGTCGATCTTGAGTACGCCGTTCTCGACAGCAATGTGCCAGTCGTCACCACCGAACTCTTCCGTAGCATAGGTTTGGGCCGCTCGGATGTGTTCGGCCAGTTCGCCCACTTCTTGCCGTGCAAACGCACCTTCCAAGCCTTTGCGGGCACGCTGGCGAATCACGCTTTCGCCGTTCTCCTCGTAAACACCTGTCTCGTCGCTATAGACAAACAGCACATCGTCGTCTTCGCGATTGGCGAAGTAGTATTCCTCTAGCAACTGTTCGGCGGCAGTGTATCGAGCGTCGTTCTTGGTCGTGGGACTCTCTTTGTCTGACGCTGCCCGATACTTGCTTCGGACGTTTACCCACCCATCACCGTCGTCGTCATTCTCCTCACTACCGGCGTCGGTACTGCCCCCGCCTGTCGCGGTCGTTGCACCGCCGTCTGTAGCCTTTTCTGGGCTGTAGAACTCGGTGCGACCGTCGAGAGCGGTGGGTATCTCGTAGTTCTTGAACGTGCGTTCGTCGTCGTCGCCACGATAGAGGTCCGACCTTTTGAACAGGCGTAGCATCTGTGTCTTGTCGCCACCTGTCCAAAACGCCACCAGATTAGCAAGCGCCTGTCTCGCCTCACTATGGCTCTCATATCCGGATGTATCGCCGTTCCAGAGTCGCTGGAACTTGTCGCCGTTCTCGGCGTTCTTGGCCTTCTCGACCAGCTCGCTCTCGTCTATGTCGTTCGGTTCGGGCGTCGTCTCTATGTCGGACTGACTGCTATCGTCGTCCACATACTCGCTGTGGATAGCAGAGAGAGCGTCATTCCGTTGCTCAACCGTGGCCGGCGTCACATCCAGGTGCTCGCCCGTCACGGTGAAAAAGCGGCCGTCGTCGTACATTTCAATCTCACCGTCGCCAACGTCCGAACGGTTCCCGCCGTCCGGCAAGAACCCGAGCACATAGACATGAAGGCCAGTCCCGGACGGCGAAACCTCTGTGAACGATTCCAGCCGGCTCACAACCTTCCGCGCCCACTCGTCAATCTCACCAGTATCCGGGTTACGGCAGTCGTCGAGATCGACGCCAGCCACCAGACCCTTCGGGGAGAACACGAATCCCACACCGTCAGTCTGTTGGCTGTCGCTATGGTGCGCCTGTGCCTCTTCCAGCGTTCCCCACGTATCCGCGTCGGTGCTACTGGCGAACTCTCCCGTATGTGGGTCAACCGGGATTTTCGTTGGTTTCCCGTCTCGCGTTTCTGTGGTCCAGCACACCCATTGGTCCCGGGCAACCAGCGTATCCGGGATCATGGCTCACTGCCTCCGCACTCAATGTGATAGAATCCACTCGGGACCTTGCACGTCGCACCACAGTTGTCGCACCGATAGCGTGCCTGTAGTGTCGGGTCGCCTGGATTCTCGCGGCGAATGACGTGCTGGTTAACCGAAAGAGGATCGCCGGGGGCGGGGGTCATGCCGGACCACCCACTTTCCACACTTCCTCAATCTCGGTCGCACATCCCCGACAGTAGAAGAGCGTTTCATTGGGGGATAGTAGCTGATAGACCTTGAGAGAGCCACAGCGCGGACATTTGTAGTTAGCCGAAATGTCCAACGTCATGCGCTCTCGCCCTCCAACAGCAGTTGGGCTAGCGCACCAAGTACCCCGTCGTCGTCGGCCAGCTCTTCGACACCAGCCTGATTGAGCGTCTCGGAGCATTCAGAACACTGATAGAGCGCCGCACAGCCGTCGTCGCCTAGATACTCAAACTCACCGTGGCAGTTGACGCGCGGGCACATCAGGTCCTGCCCGCTCATCGATCGAACCTCCCGAGATCGGCCTGTTCGCTGTCGTCGCGCCAGCGGCGATACAGCCGGCCTAGCTCGTCGACTGGCGTTCGAGGATCACACTCCCACAAGAACCGGCCGGGACCGTGCGTGGGGAGTCCGTGATTCGGCGGTCTATTTGGGGTCGCGGTTCCACTGTCGTCGTGGGCGGTCTTGCGACCGTCCCGAACACGGCTCGACGGTGAGTCTTTGGAAGGGGTCGCCGTCGAGTCGTGCGATTCGTTTTTTGCGGCCATTGTCGTTCTCCGTGGTGAACGCCCTGGCCGGGGGGATTGAAGACCACAGAAGACCACAGTCGGAATGCAAGAGTGGTTCTGTGGCCGGTCTCCACCCGGCCCCGCTTCTAAACCCGAATAGCTACGGGTTCGTGCATGGCGTGCTTTGCGCGTTCATTGCATGTTTGATTACCCCAAGCCAATAAACCCCCATTTGCCCAAGCCAAATTATTGTAGGTAATACTTACTTCGGCACAGCAATTAAGTGGCTTGGGCCAAATTACTACGTATGGGCCGTAATCCGACCGTTACGCCAAAAAAATTAGAACGGGTGTTCACAGAGAGGGGCGGGGAGAACCCCTTTCTCACGACAGGAGACGTTGGGGACGAACTTGGCGTTTCCACGGAGACAGCTCGAAAGCATTTGAACAACAGTGACGAATATGTGAGCTATGACGCGGGCCGGGGGCAGATATGGCTACGCGACTCAGACTGTGTGCTTACCAGAACGGGCGATCCGTTGATCGGTAAAATCCCCGATGCTGTGACTGAAGATACTGGTTCGGTTGCGACTGGCCCGGCCGGTGGTGCCGAATCAAGCGCCAATATCATGGGGGTTTTCACTACACTCGCTTGGGGGCTCACTTGGCTGGTGATTGTCTCTGTGATCATGTTGGCAGTTATGAATGCTAACCTCGCACAGTTAGCTATCGGTGGCCTGTCGGTGGTGGTCGGTGTTGGGCTTAGCTTCCTCTACCAACGACAGTGGCGGCCCTCTATTGGTTCTGCGTAACCCCCTGGCCCTGTTTTTTGAAGGTATAACCGTCCCTACGCGCTTCTATGGGACAGCCGAAGACCCAGAGTAACCGCACGCTGTCAATCAGCGTGTGCAAAGACCAGCAGATCGACCGCTTCCACCGAATCAAGCGACAGGTCGCGGACGATCGTGGTGTCTCTCCGGACGATCTGACCCATACAGACATTCTCGACGAACTTATTGAAAAGTACGGTTTTCGGCGTTTAGAAGAGGATCAGCGGATCCGAGAGGCGCGGCACGCCGTCGCTGACGATCACAATATGTCCGCTGACGATGTGAGCCTTCGGTCGCTGCTGAAAGTCACCAGTGGGGCGTATCTCGGCTATCAGCAAACCTCGGATTGGGAGCAAACCGACGATGATTGAGCGACTCAGCACCTACTGGCCGTTCCTAATGCTCGCCGCTATCCTGATGCTGGTACTCGGGATGGTGTTATCGTCGACAGTCACGCTCACACATCCCGCATTCGGCCAGCCAAGCAACGGACCGAATCTCATCGGAGGCCTTGTAGTACTCGGGATGTGTGGCTCGCTGGCGTATGGTGGCTGGCGCTTCTATCGCTATGTCGAGAAACCACGGACTAACCGCTGACTGTCGCAATGGTACCGTGGCACCAGTGGTTATCTCGATGAGTTGCTAGCGGTAGATATTCACTCTGTTCTAATCGCACTACGTAGCGGCCATGAACGACTATCAATCAACCAGCCCTGCTATAGTATTCATTAGCACTACGCGCATAGAGAAATCAGCCCCTCTCGTTGATACTCAGCGCCACCCGCTGTTGCCGCTTCTCCGTCGAGTCACCTCCGACCGACCGCCGAACGGATCGGACTGCTGTTGCTGGTTGCGTTCTTCCAGCAACTCTTTCATCGTCTCAACGTCCGGCCGACTGTCGTCGTCACTGTCGGACTCGACGTGATCTAAGACGGCTGTAAGAGCCTCTTGCACAGACACGTCACGGTCGTCAGGCACATCATCGGACACATCACGCGCTACCTCAATCAGCCTGTTCTTGCTCTCATATCGGATACGTGGCCGCATACCCACAGCTACGGAGAGATTGCACGTTAAACAGGCTGGCCAGGGCGTTGGTACACAGGCACCAAGCCACTGGGATAACGACTTTTCGCGTAGTACCGATACCACGATAATCGCATGAGGAGACCGACATGGATACTATCAATCAACCACCGAAGCCTGAACTATACATACGCATTATCGCGCCCAAAGAGATTCTGACCCTCACCGTTGGTACTCCGCAGGTCAGCAGAGAACACGATCTTGTCCGTTCTCCTCGTGGAATGTACCACGACAGACAGCAGAGAAGGACTGTGTTGCCATGACTTTTGGAAACCGCTGTATGACAGTGCAACGTCTATGGCAACAACAACGGTAGACAGGGCGTGTACTGTACGTTATTGGGCCAGTGGGGTAGAATTGCTGACCGACCGACTAACCACAAACCAACGCCTTGGATACGCATGATCGTAAATGCGCATAGACAGAATCTCCCCGCGATTTTTAGCGAAGCGGGGGCACCGGCATGGTCGAGTGGCTGGCGTCGTCGCAGCGCGCCACGTCGATCGTGACACCCCTCCCCCCACCCGACCCTCTCCTATACAGAGCGGTCAACGCGGACGTGGGGTGGCTCAGATCGTCGCTCTCTGTTCGCCCTGGCCGCCCTCGCTTTTGTGTCTCTCTGGCGTAGATAGCGTATGGTCAGAGCAATCCCGACGATCTACGGTGTACTGTTTGCCGGGGTCGCAGTCCCGGTTTTCGGGGCCGTGCTGTTGGTGATCCTCGCAGTCGTACCGCCGATCATAGACGCCGTGGCTGTGTCCGGTCCTGGTGGTGTCGGTAAGTCGAGTATCGCGTTCGGCGAGTCGTGGCTGTTGTTCGTGAGCATTGGCCTGTTGAGCATCGTAGGGAGTATCGCACTGGCGTTGCTCATCACCGGAGATACCAACGAACCGCCGCGCAGGAGGCCGTAAGCATGGCTGGCACCGGGACGATCCTCCGGATTGCCGGAGGGACGATCATGCTGGCGGTGATCGGGATCGTCACTGGCGTCACGGTCCAGGTCCTCGAACCTATGCACGCCAACTTGGATTTCTCGGCAGCGAACGCTCTCGGTTATCCTGACGCAACGCTGGTGCTACAGTTCGTGGGACTCACGCTCATCGGCCTGAGCATCGTTACAGTCATCTGGATGATCGTCGCCCCGATACAAGAGGACGTGCGCCAGGAACAGAGTGGGCCGTTCTGACAGCTCGTACTACCGTCGCCCCATCCAGTCCTCTCTGCGTCCGTATCCGCCGCGCGTCGTCTCACCGGACACCCATTCGATACACAGCTTGACTAAGCCGCTCTCCGTATCGTGAGCGTAGAACGCGCCTTCTCTGCCGTCCGCGTTGGGGACAGTCCGCGTCACCTCGTATGCCTGTCCACACACGGGACAGTCGCCAGCCTCTCGATTACAGTCCGTATTCTTTTCATCCGTCCAACCGAGTTGGTCTATCGCGGTCATGCTTAACCCATGTCCGCACGACAAGTCGGGTGGTTCCAGCACCCGGCGTTTGTCCGCCCTTGCCGTCCGGATACTTGCGGGGTAATCAGCCACCCACTTTAAATTTCCCTTGCACAGCCGTGCTATGCACCGATATGGCGCATATCGTGCCATACATCAATTTGCACTCACATACCGACAGTCCAAAATATGCTGGCCTGTCTCAACGGCCGGTGAGCTTCGAGGGAGGGACTGTGACAGGGTGAGTCCACAACCCGTATTCGCCGTTCGCGGCATTTTCGACTAGTCTAGAGTGGCAATCTCCCCGGTCTAACCCTGGGGGTTGGCGTCCGATGATCGGCCTTCAATTTCACGAGTCACTGCTATCATTCACGTTGGCTCTGATTTCCTCTTTGAGGTATGGATCTTTTTCGCGAGTCAGGTCTTCAGAATCTTGCGTGTCTTCCTCGGAATTGACCTCGGGCAGTTTTGTATTTCCATAGTATCCGACCCGCCGTTTGGTATACACGATGGAGAGGAGCAATCCGAGAGGGCCGGTCGGGAAGATCATGAAATAGTACCATCTTGAAGGAACCCACGGAGCGGATTCGGGCATTCGCCGTCTCTCTGTGAAGACAGCCACGGGAGCGAGGAATGATACGATCCAAAAAGCGAGACTGGCGATAGCGATAGCTGCACCCAACCAAGAAATGCCCGTCTGGATGACCCCAGGAAAAAACCCTCCCACCACACCAATCGCGAGTCCCAAAAGGAACAAAGGAATGCCGATGAACCGCATCGGGATGAGCCACCATAACCGAACGGAGTCTGCGAATCGCCGCCCCTTACTTCTAATTTTTGATGTTGTAGCTTGGCTGAATATCACCATAGTTCCTGCTAATGTCGTTATGTATCCTCTTTTAATTTGGGGATGATTATTCCAATAATTGTCCCATGTGTCCGGCGGACTTGGGTAGGTCGACCGTCTCGGCGTCACGACTGTGCAACCGTTTCAAATATGCCCCAAGGATCTGCGCACTCCCGAACGTGCCCGGTTGGAGTGTGTCGACGTAGATTAACATCTCGTCCCTGCCGGTTTGCTCTTGGTAATACACGTCCCACGTCTCACCCTCTTCGGTGAGATACAGGTTGCCGGTCCACGTTTCGCCGCCGTCGATCTCGTCGCGGATCAACGCTATCGCGGTCAGCATACATTCGTTGGCTAACTCTTGTTCGTCCATCGTTACTGTTTGTTCCTGGTGCCAACCTGTATCTCAACCAGTAACACCAGTAAGATCGCAACGGGGACGAACAACCACATCGCCTTTTGCCACGCTAGCGCGTTCTGCCCGTCCGTCGTCGACGAACTCCAAAGCGCAGAACCAAAGACAGTCTGCATGACCGGATCGGTCGCAGTGTACACGATCGCCCCAGTGACGAATCCGAGAATGCACACAATCGCCACGATCCACGCGGTTGACCCTCGCGACACCATTAGAACCACCCCCCGTAAAACGATCCGGAGAACAGTCCTCCGGCACCGTCGAGTGGTTCACTGTTGTTCTGCTGTCGGGACTGACCGCCACCGAAGCCGCCGCCAAATCCGACAAAAGACTCACCACTCACAAGCGGGTTCGCGAACTCCGTACCGGCAGGCAACCTCTCGCCGAATATCGGGTCATCCTCGTCACTGTCGTCGTCGCGTTCGTTCTGTGGCAACGTGGGTGGGCCGGGTTCGCCACCTGGCGGAATGCCGGGAATGATCGACCGCCCGGGCGTGGGACCTGGGTTCGGAGAGGGTGACGGATCCGGACTTGGCCCGGGGCTTGGCACCAGCGATGGGAACGGACTGGGTGAGGGTTGTGGGCTAGGATCGGGGCTTGGTTGTGGTGACGGCTCTGGCGACGGTTCGGGCGAGGGACTAGGCGCCGTCGACGGGAACGGAGACGGTGACGGACTCGGCTCTGGTGACTCACTCGGTGTGGGGCTTGGTGAGTCGAGTCCGGGAATGGGACTCACACTTGGCGCGTCACTCGGTGCTTGGCTTGGTGAGGGTTCAGATTCCGGCTGTGGACTCGCACCAGCCGAGACGCCACCGAAGAAACTCCCGAAGGGGCTGGCACTACCAAGCGCACTCGGTGACTGTGACGGTGACACAGACGGGCTACTGTCGCCCTCTGTGCGTCCCACACGCGGACTGGTATCCTTCCCGTCTCTTACCACTGCCTCAGTCTCGTCGGCTGTGCGGCCGCCTGTGGCGTCTCTGTCGCGCCCCACAGTCCGACCCGCACCGAACATGCCCCTGTCGTCGCCACCAAAGCCGAACTGTCGACGAGACACCTCTGTGTCAACGTCGCCGGCAAGCGCACCGCCAAAGACACCAGTCCCCGGCAGAGTCAGCTCCCCGAAGCTTGTAACACTCGTATCGGCGTCACCTTCGGCGAGTCCAAACGCACGCTCGAACTCACGCACTTCGCTCACGTCCCCGAGTAATGCACGGCCGATCTCTGCCGTGTCTTCAACGTCTTTGAAGCGGGGATCGCCACCCGGATTTGGACGGGGACCAACGTCAACCTCTTCCGTAAACTGGCCTGGTGCCCGGAAGAACCCACTTGCGCCGGCTTTTCGCTGCAATTCCTCGCCGGCCGGATTCACCCTCACGCCCTCCTCTGTGGTCAGCGGGCGTTGCGACCGCCGGCCAAAGCCGAAGATTTCACCCTGCCCAAGTCCGGCGAAGTCCTCTGCCTCTTTCACGTCGAACGGGCTTTCTCGGACGTTCTGTTTGATCTGCTGTGCCGTCAGGTCAACACCACGAACGTCGGCCAACTGTTCGGCCGCCTCGCCCTTTTCGGGCACCACAATGTCAATGTCGCCAGGGTCCCGGAACTCCGACAACTGCGCCCGCACGGCCCCGCTCCCGAAGATCGTGGCGTCAATGTCTGCTAGCGTTCCTGCCAGTTCTTCGGCGTCCACATCGTCGCTAATGTCTTCCGTCACACGGATCACACTCTCCGCACTTTCGGGGCTTCGCGTTGCCGCCCGGCCACCGATAGACTCGGCACGGTCCAACACGCCTTGGATAGCACCGATCCGTGTTTCAATGTCGCCGCCAGCCGCCCGTGCTGACGTAGTGAACACGTCCGTCTCGAAGGGCGTCAGCGGCTCGAACACAGGGCCTTGTTGACTCTTCCCTTCACCCATCCGCTCAAAGTCCACGCGCTCAACATCCACCTCTGGCGTCCCGAGTGTCGGTCGCAAGCCGCGTGCCCCAACGAGCGTTCGGCCCTGGATATTTCGACTGCCGACGATCTGACGACCACCAACCTCCACGCCCTCCGTGAAAGGCCGTACAATCGGCGGGGCTTCCAGACGCAGGCCGCGCACCGAGAGCGTATCGGGACGCTCTAACCCCGGCCCTTCCACGTCGAGACTGGCCCGCGACAGGTCAACACTCGGCCGGCCGAACTCTAAGTTTCGCTGCCCGGGGACTTCAACATCCACAGTAGGCGTTTCCGGCGCCACGCCAGTGATCGCACGCTGGTCAGAGACGTCCACTTCCACGGTTTCCGGTTCTGCTCGGATGCCCGTACGTACACCGGGCAAGTCAACGTCGACACTTGGCCGCGTCGGTCGTGGCAGTCTTGTTGCAGCGCCTTCGGTCGGCACGTCGAGTCGCGTCACCCGAAACGGACTGACGGCAGTCCCGGCGACACTAGAGCCGACAAGCATCCCGCCAGTCTCGGCCGGGTTCTCAATCGCCGTTTCAGTCAGGTCAGCCCCCATGACCGCACCAGTCGCACCGAGTGCGCCGAAGACTTGTCCACCTTCACCAGCCGCGATCCGTTGCGCACTCGTGACGCCAACGTCACCGGCTTCAATTGCGGTCGCTGCAATCTGCGGATCGAATAGACTGAGGCCGCCTTCTGCGAGTGCGGTGGTGTATCGGCCAGTGATCGGCGTATCGGTTTGTGTCCCTGTGGCCGCTCGGATGCCTTTCTCGGCGGCTGTGATCGGCAGTCCAATTGGGTTGCCATACCTGAGCCACCACGACCCGATTTCGCCACCGGGTTCGACGACCGTTTCTTGATAGCCCTCACTCCACCCGCGAAGCGTTTCTTGCGCATCTTCGCCGATGCCTTGGCTAATCTGATTCTGGCCCGCGAACTCTTCAACCGCACGGACGTTGATGGCACTGCCCGTGTCTTCGATGTTCGCCGGCGTGTACCGTTCAAGCAGGTATTCACTCGCGCCAACGACCGGCGAGAAAATATCCGTCTGTCCACGCCCGGCCGCTTTCGCTTCAGCAGTATCCAACTCCGGCACGAAGACCGTTTGTCCGTCGCGCTGTTGTTCTGTGACATCAACAGCCGTCGTCGGGACATCGAAATTCAACCGTTCCGAATACACATCTGCCGCCTGCTCTCGAAGGTCTTGCTTCGCGGACACCACACTCTCAATCTGCTGGAACTCTCGGCGTCGGTCAGCTAGCGTGACTGGTTCTGGTGCAAGGACACGCTCGCGTGGCCCCTGGCCCGGTGCTTCTGTCTCTGTGAGTCGATCCCTGATTGCTGGGGCGAGTTGTGCCTGGCCGTCACTCAACGTCACCATATCTGCCGTCACGTCAAACGGCGTCTGGTCGTCGATCGCGCCCGCCGCTAACTCTCGCCGTGTGCCTGCAGTCAGACCAAACCCATTGTCCGTGCGGGTCACATCACTTTCAGTAATTTCCGTCTCCGGCGTTCGTGCATCAAGGATGTCCGTCACACGGCCAAGTTGTGCCTGCTCAAGCGCCTGCTGGCCGCTCTCGGTAAGCGTTTGCACCCGGCGCGTATCAATCGGCAAGCCAGCACTCAACGGCGTGAGCGTGCCTTGTGCGCCCGCTGCACCGGCCGTCCCCGGTCCGGTTGAAACTTGCGTCTCTGTCGTGACTGCGCCCGGCCCAAGCTCGACACCAAGCCCGCCGATCTCGTCGGTCGCTGCCGCGCCAAGCGGCTCTCGACTCGGCCCTGGTGCCGGTGCTGGCCGGCCCCCGGCAAACGGATCGTTGGCCCGTCGTTCAAGCCCTTCAGCGAATTGCTCTTCGCGAGCGGCTTCTGTGAGCGTGACACGGCCGTCTTGAACCTGCAAGTCCGAGCGTTCGATGTCGTCGCGCCGGTTGGCCACACGGGCGACAGCATCAAACTCCCGGCTGGTCATCCCGAGCGGTTCCGTGTTCGGACTGGCGAGATTCTCCCCGGTGCGAAAGTCAGGCTGTTGCTGTTGGGTCTGACCAATCTGTTGCGTGGGGCGTGTCTCTGCGGCACCCTGTTGGGCACCACTCAGGAGATTCCCACCAGTCTGTGTCTGTCCCCCGCCACCGCTGTCTTGCGTGGGATCGACCGTCGCACCTTGCCCTGTGACTGATAGGGATTGCTGACCGTCCTGTTGCGTGCCGGTCGTCTGGCCAGTATCTCGGGAGTCACCAACCGTGAATAGATCCTGGCCACCACCACCACCGCCACCGAGACCGCCGCCTGACTCTGCCGCGCCAGCCTGCGCACCACCAAGCAACCCCTGCTGTGGTTGGCTACCGCCACCCGTTCCGCCGTTTGTTTCGTCCGTCTCGTATCGATCCGGTACTCTGTCGACTTGGTTGCCTAAGACGTTCGTCGCTGTCCCGCTGTCCTCTTGCCTTCGTTGCGAGTCGCTGGAACCGCCACCTCCGGCCGTACTTTCGAAGCCGATAGACCTGCGATTGCCTGACATACGGCAATCTTCGATACGAACTAGGTTATAAACGGAGGGCCAGGGCGTCTCTCGGCGTTACAGGTCTTCGAGAGCTTCGTATAGTTCGGGGTTCTCGTCGGCCAGTTTCTCCAGTTTATCCACCAACTTGTAGGCTTCCAGCGTCTCGGCGCTCTCTTTTTTCTCGTCGGTGGCTTCCTCTAGTTTGTCCTTCGCACTCTTGGCGTCGGGTGTATAGACTTCCCCACAGTTCGCACAGGCTTTCGCGTTCGGCGGGAGAGGCTCACGGCATACGTCACAGTGATCGGGCGTCATCGGTGATTCGTCCTTTTCTTCGCGAATCCCGAACGCCTCTTCCGCTGCCTGAATATAGTCCTCATCAGACAGGTGGGCATACGTCGTGTTCATCACATCCGACTCCGGCTTGTGGCGAATGAGTCGCTTGATTACATCGTCGTCCATGTCGTAATCCCGCTTGCACATCGTGACAAAATTGTGCCGGAGAGCGTGGGCGTGCGTCGGTTTATTTTCAAGTCCGGGTTCTTCTTTGGCCGCTTTTGCTGCTGCCTCCCGGAGAACGCGGTTCACAGTATCGTCGCTAATCGTCGTCGTTGCGTCTCGTGTAATGTTGTCTCGTCGTTCACACAGAACGTAGGCATCAGGGTTGTCAGCGTCGGGGTGGTGTCCTAACCAGTCTCTCACCGTGCCCTGTGCCCCGAGCAGTGGGTTCCACGTTCCAATCAAGTCAGCGCCTTTCAACCCGTCCGCTTCCGTATTCAGGCGGTATTTCTTGTCGTCTAAATCTATGTCCTTGATACGGAGTGTTCGAATCGCCGTGTTCCGCTGGCCTGTGTAGAGAAAGAGATCCACGATCACCTGATCGCGGGGATGCTCGGGTGCGTTGCGAAGCGCGTGGAACTCTTCCCGCGTTAGCATATCTTCCGGATCGACTACGGTACTCTTCTGTTCAAAGACCGCAATGTCGTCCGGGTCAACCCCGTTATCTAAATGGCGGAGAAAACGTTTCAGACAGTTCTGCCGCGACCGAACGGTGTTCTTGCTCAGTGGTTTGGTCACGCCAGCAGCTCGCCCCTCGTACATCCGCTGTGCGACTTCATTCAGATCGTCGGCGTCGGCATCAAGCACCGAACCGTCTAGATCGCGGGAAAATCCCGAGATGGATCGAATCCACTGCCGAAGTGTCGCAGGTGCCCGCGTCTCTCCCCACCGATTCGCGTCGTCGTCAGCATTCTCCGGTGTGTGCGTGGCTTTTTCGGGATCGTATCCATCTGCCCACGATAGAATTTCGTCGGCGTCCCGTTCTTCTATCTCACCGCTTTCCACCAACCTCCGCACCGTTCTACGCTCACTTTCGTAGTGCTCGCGCTTCGACTGCGCCATGGCTCATGTTTCACGATGCACCAACTAGAATACTCCGCATAGTTTCATGGCCTACTTCTTGAAGACCATGCTGGTTGTACACGTGCCACGCACTAAAGATTCGGTGACGACCGCTATTCGATGTCGAGTGGACCGATGGGTCACTACGCTCTCACGGCGTTCGCTGGTCCAGCCGTTCTCGGATGTAGCCCGAGACGTCGTTGAGGTGGGCCGTGCCCCACAGCGTGACGACGACGGCGCCGATAGTGTTGAACACGAGGTCTTTCATCGAATCTTCGAGGCCGTACTGCGTGAGGACACTGCCGACGCCGAAGACGCCCGCGACCTGTCCGATCGTGAACTCCAGGATCTCCCAGAAGACGCCGTAGGCGAGCACGAACAGGAGAATGAACACGAACACGAACCGTGGCGGGAGCTGGATATCCGCGGAGTGTTCGTCGAGCGCGCGGACCGTCGCGTAGCCGACGCCGGCGACGACCGACGAGGAGAGCGCGTGGGTCATGTGGTCCCACCACCAGACGCTCTGGTAGAGGCTCGTCGTCCCGGGTGGGAAGCCGATGGTACCGAACGCGTGCAGGAAGACCGCCGCCGTGATCCACAGCGTGATACCGGCGTCGAGCGGGATGCCGTAGTCGCGTTCGAGGAGCGGCACCAGAAACGAGATGCCCAGTGCGACCGCGGCGTTGATGATGACTTTCGGTTCGCCGTCCCAGACGCCGACGCCGACGACGAAGAGCATGACAGCCTGCATCACGCGGACTGCCTGCCGCTGACGGCGCGCGCTGATGCCGAGCCGGTCGCGCAGCCTCACGCCGACCCCTCCTCGCCGATGCGGGCGTCGCTGGTCGCCCGGCGACGGATGTACCCCTCGAAGAAGAGGCCGGCGACGAGTCCGGCGACGCCCGAGGCGACGAACTCCCACATGAGCGCTTCCTCGATCGCTTCCTTGTCCGCGTCGGTGAGGACCCCGTCCGAGCCGGGCACGAGCAGGAGCTCCGTGCCGAGATAGATGTCCGAGCCCCAGCGGACGAGCGCCCAGAGGCCGGCGGCCGCCAGCGTCGTCACGACGACGAACAGGACGGCGAAGCCGACGCTCATCCGGACGGTCGTGAACATGTGGATGTCGACGGCTATCAGGAGCGCGAGCGCCGCGATCGAGAGGTACGTCCCGACGGTGCTGGTCACCTGCAGCGTCGCGACGGCGCGCCCGACGACGGGCAACCCGGCCAGCAAGACGACCTCCCAGGGTGGCATTCGCCGGAGCTGTCGAGCCGCGAGCGGCGGGAGGACGACGACCAATCCGACCACTATCGCGAAGGCCGCCCAGAGGTAGTCGGTCGTCAGGACACTCTCGACGGCGACGAGGGCGAACACGCCGACCAGAACCCAGGCGAGGGTCACGTTCGTCCGGGCGTCCGTGAGGAGGTCGGCGAGGTCCTGGTCGGCGAGGTTCCCGTCGGTGGGGTCCCTGTCAGCGTCAGCCATTACTACACACCGTACGGTCCCTGGGATGAAACACTAACGGCCGTCGGCGCATTAACGGCCGTCACCGCACTAACGGCCGTCACCGCACTAACGGCCGTCGTCACCGCACTAACGGCCATCGTCGCCCCGGAACACCGACCGACCAGTCCCGACCAGGCCTGCAGCCGGAGCTCTCGGGCTGGGGCGGGGAGAAGCCGGGAAACCGGAACCGCTTAGGCTGCGGTCGGTCGGGCTGTCACTTCGTAGTCGCCGTCCTCGTCGACGCCGATGACCGCCCACTCGTAGTCGGGGTCCTCGCGTTCGAGTCGGCGTTCGACCTCGTCGACGTCGTCGCTCCAGGCGACGAAACAGCGATAGTCGCCCGATTCGGGCGGACGCGACTCCGCCTCGACTGTGGTTACGCGCACCACGCGCCACTTGCGCTCTGCCAGAATTTCGGCACCGCGGCTGGACACCGTGTATCCGAGGTCAGCGAAGATCGACCGGGCCTGCTCGTCGAGTGGCTTGGTAACAGCCCTCATTCGTTCGGGGATACCACTTCCCGCACAATAAGTCTTCCTACGCCACAGTTACCTGATACGAACGGCCTCAGCCGGGGGTCCCGAAAGACGGTTCCGGCCGGTCCCGGACGGTCACTCGTGGGCGGCGTCCCACTCGTCGGGTTTCTTGAGGTTGCCACAGTCGGTACACTGGATCCGGCCCATCGAGTCCATCGCGGTGGCAAAGGAGTCACAGTGGCCACAGAAGAAACCCCAGCGTCGCTCGCGGTCGGGGTCGCGATAGACGGCGTAGAACGGCCCCTCGGCTCCCCGCTCGGTGTCTCCGGTGTCGACGTACAGACGCTCGCCGTCCGGTCCGCTCCGCTCGTCCATACCGGTCAGAGCGGCGGGCGTCGCTAAACGGTTTCGCCCTGTTCCCGGTGGGAACGGAAATCGCCGTGGGCGCCGGCGGGAAAGGAAAGGTTGACCCGGGACCACGATGAACGTCAGACCGATGACGCAGGTCGTCGTCCCCGTGCGGTACCCCCTGAGCGACCACTCGAAAGCCACCCTGGCGACCGCTATCGACATCGCGACCGACCGCGACGCCAGCCTGACCGTCCTCCACATCAACCAGTACCAGGACGGTAACCGGGCCACGCGAGCAGACCTCAAAGCGGCCGTCGAGCGGGAGTTCGGCCACCTCGACAACGCCCGCTACGTCGTGCGCAACGGTCTCCTCGTCGAGGAGACGCTGCTGGACGAGATCGTCGCCGAGGACGCCGACATCGTCGTCATCGGCAAGAAACAGGCCGGCCGCTGGCGCGCGATGATCCGCCGCCTCGTCGACGACCCCGACGTCGAACACTATCTCCGGGACGAACTCGATTGCGACGTCGTCACCGCCGAACCCTGACCTGGCCCCGACCCACGGTGAACCCGCGCTCGCGACGACTCGCGGCTCAGTTGGGTGGCCCGTTCTCGGTTGCGTTCCCGTCTCCGCCCTCGTCCTCGTCTCCGTCTGTACCGTCCGGAGCGTCCGATACTGCTTCGTCGGCGTCCAGGTGCCCCGGGTCCACGCTGGCCCCCCGGTCGGCGTCATCCTCCGGACGTCGGTCCGGGTCACCCCCCGGACGTCGGTCAGTGTCGTCTTCTGGGGGCGACCCCGGAGCGAGACTCTCGCCGCGACTGGGTCCCCGACCGGGCCTGGCGGAGGGGCTCCCGGACTCGTCCTCGTCCACGACCGACACCTGCATCGTGCCGCTGGTATCGTCGAAGACCTGGTGCTGGTGGGGGTAGGCGATCTCGATGTCCTCGTCCTCGATGGCGTCCCAGAGAGCCGTCTGGATCCGCGAGCGTATCCGCAACAGCCAGTAGGGTTCCTCGACCCAGTAGCGCAGGCGCAGGTTGACGCCGTGGTCGGCGTAGGCGTCGATGTAACAGGTCGGTCCTGCCGGGTAGCGCGCCGACCCGACCCGGATGCCCGGTCCCCCCTCGACGACGCCGTCGACCGCGCGGGCGGAACTCTCGAAGAGGTCCCGGGCTCGCTGGATGTCGCTCTCGTAGGTGACCAGCAGGTCGAGCGACTGGCGAGTCCGTGTGTCCTCCGCCGAGTAGTTGATGACGTCCCGTTCACGCATCGTCCCGTTCGGGACGACCAGGAACGTGTTGTCGAGCGTGAAGAGTTTGGTGTAGCGCAGCGTGATGTCCTCGACGAACCCACGCTGGCCCCGGTCGGCGAGTTCGACCATATCGCCGATCTCGTAGGGCTGGTCGGCCAGCAGGAAGATCCCGCTGATGACGCTGCCGACGATCGGCGCGAGCACGACACCGAGGACTGCCGTGAAGACCGTCACCGAGAGCGCGATGTCGCCGAGTCCGTACCCGTAGATGCCGAGGATCGTCAGCAGCGCGAAGACCCCGACGCCGACGCGGATCCCACGGAGGACGGTGCGGGTGAGACTCGGCCGGCGGAAGTGGCGGGCGATGCGGCGCCCGAGCAGGCGCACGAGTAACCGCGAGACTGCGTAGGCGATGACCAGTACGACTATCGACTGGAGCGCGTCGACCAGCCACAGCGGCGTGTTGCGCAGTATCTCCTGGAGAACTGGCGGGAGGTACTCGCTGCCCGGTGGAGTCGCCGTCCCCGTCGCTGTGCCCGTCGGCGTCGCTGTCGGCGTCGACCCGCCCGTCTGATGGGGACTCACCCGGCAGTCACCCGCGCGACCATAGGATGTGTGACGAGGGGGCGGCTAAAAGGATTGTGTCACGTACAACAGGGGACTCGCAGTTCGCGGTCGCTGTCACCGAAAATCGAAGATTTTCGAGATGCCGAGGGGGCCACGGTCTCTCGAACCACGCGGGATATCCGTGCGGGCGGTGCCGAGAGCGCGGATCAGTACTCGCGGACGCCCGCGTCGGTGACGACTCTGTCGACCAGGCGCATTGGCGTGGCGTCGTAGGCGGGGTTCTCGACGGTGAACCCGTCGGCGGGTTCGCGGATGACCTCGCTGACCGACCGTTCCTCGTTCTCGAAGGCGAAGCCGCCGCCGACGATCTTCGACTCCGCGCCGACGACGACGACCGGCACACCGACGTCGGCGGCCGTCGCCGCGACCGGGTAGGTGCCCACGCGATTGTACAGCGTGTCGTCGACGATACAGTCCATCCCCACGAGTACCCGGTCGCACTCGGGCAGGAAAATACCCGCCGCGCCGTCGACAGTCAGGTGGACGTCGAAGTTCTCGAACGCGGCGAGCGTGCGGGCCATCTTCCGGCCGAGGTGGCGGGGACGGGCCTCGGCGCAGTAGATCGTCAGGGAGACGTCCTCGGCCGCCGCGACTTCCAGCGCCTCGACGACTGTCGAGGAGTAGTCGTACGTGAAGACCGTGTCACCGTCCGAGAGGAGTTCGGCTGCCCGTCCGCCGGCGCGTGTCTTCGCGGACTCGACGCGTTCGACGACCTCCGCGACGACCTCCTCGGTGCGGGCCTGGGCCTCGTCGACCGACGCGAAGTCGCCCTCCTCGATCCGGTCGACGATCTCTCGCTGGGTGGTCTGGAGCGTCGCGTGTGACTTGTTGGCCCGCCGGAGGGCGTCGCTGTTTCGCTCCAGCGCGCGGACGTACTCCTCGACGGTCGGGAACTCCCTGTCCGAGAGCGCGAGCAGTGCTCTCGCGGCCTTGATGGCCACCACCGAGGAGCTGTGGGTCTGCATCTCGGCGATCTCTTCGACCGTCTCGTCTATCATACCCGGACTGTCTGCGCTCGCGGTCAAATGCTTTCCCCCTTACCGCGCGGACCGGGCCGCGATCCGGCGAACCCGGCACCCGCGCTATCGCGTCTGATACTCTCGCCGACAGGGGTTTAATCGGTGCCTCGAAATCCTCGCTGACATGGGAGCGGTCACGCGTGACGACCGGGGCGTCTCGGAGTTCGCCGGCGTCGCGATCCTCGTCGCGATGACGGTCCTCGTCACCGCGTCGGTCGGTCTCTTCGTCGTCGTCGGCGACAGCGGCGCGGACGGGCCGCCACAGGCGAACTTCTCGTTCCAGTACATCGACCAGTCGTCGGTCCTGCTCGTCACCCACGAGCGCGGCGACTCCTTCGACGCGGGCAATCTCACCGTCCGGTCGAACGACGCTGGGGCCCGCTGGCACGAACTCGCCGGCTCGGAACCGACCGACGTCGTCGGGCCCGGCGCGACGGTCCAGCTGAGCCGGGGCAACGCCTACGGCGAGAACGTCAACCGCGGAGACCGCATCCGCGTCGTCTACGCCCCGCCCGCGGGCAACGAGACGGTCCTCGAGACCTGGCGGGGGTGAGTCCGTAACGCGCTCGACCGGGGTCGAGCTTATCCCTTGATGTTACAGACCGGGAACGTGCGAGCGACGCGGTCGCCGATACCCAGCGCGTCCGACACTCGCACGACCTCGTCGACGTCCTTGTAGACGCCGGGTGCTTCCTCGGCGACCGTGGCCCCGCTCTGGGCCTTGACGTAGACGTGTTCCTGCTCGCGGAGGTCGTCCTGGACGTCGCCGCCCCAGAACTCCTGTTTGGCCTGCGTCCGGCTCATGAGTCGTCCCGCCCCGTGGGCCGTCGAGCCGAACGTCTCCGCCAGCGAGTTCTCGCCGCCCCGGAGCACGTAACTCCCGGCACCCATGCTCCCCGGGATGAGGATGGGCTGGCCGACGTCGCGATACGCCGACGGGAGTTCCGGTCGCCCGGCGGGGAACGCCCGCGTCGCTCCCTTCCGGTGGACGTACAGCTCACGGTCCTCCCCGTCGACCTCGTGGACCTCCTTCTTGCCGATGTTGTGGGCCACGTCGTAGAGCAGTTCCATCTCCTCCGTTTCCAGGCCGAACAGTTTCTCGAAGACTTGCCGGGTCTGGTGCATGACGAGCTGGCGGTTGACCCACGCGAAGTTGATCGCCGCACACATCGCCCCGTAGTAGTCCTCGGCGAGCTGTGACCCCGCGGGCGCCGCGGCGAGTTCCCTGTCGGGTAACTGGTCGAGCATACCCTTGTGCGCTTTCTCGATCTTCCGGAGGTAGTCGGTACAGACCTGGTGGCCCAGCCCCCGCGACCCGCAGTGGATCAGGACGACGATCTGGTCTTCCGAGAGGCCGAACTCCGCGGCCACGCCGTCGCGATAGATGTCGGTTACGCGCTGGACTTCGAGGAAGTGGTTGCCGCTCCCGAGACTGCCGACCTGGTTCTTTCCGCGGTCTTTGGCCTTCTTGGAGACCTTCGACGGGTCCGCGTCCGGCCGCCGCCCCTCGTCCTCGCAGTGGTCGAGGTCGCTCTGGATTGCGAACCCGTGTTCGAGCGCCCAGTCGACGCCCCGATTCAGGATCGCCTCGACGTCGTCTTTGGTCCCCTCGTAGACGCCGCCCCCGCCCAGCCCCGACGGCACGTTCGCGAACAGGGCGTCGACGAGTTCCTCCTCGCGCCCCTTCACGTCGTCGTAGACGAGGTTTGTTTTCATCATCCTGGCGCCGCAATTTACGTCGTAACCGATCGCTCCCGGCGAAATACAGCCGTTTTGGGTATCGATGCCGGCGACACCGCCGACGGGGAAGCCGTAGCCCTGGTGACCGTCGGGCATGCAGACGGCGTACTTCTGGATGCCGGGGAGGTGCGTCGAGTTCTTCAGTTGCTGGAGCGTCTTGTCGTCGCTGATCTCGTCGAGAAGCGACTCGCTGGCGAGGACGCGCGCCGGGACGCGCATGTCGCCCTCGCGGGGGATCTCCCAGACGTACTCGCGGACCCGTTCGAGGGTGACGTCGCCTGCGTCGTAGGTGGTCATACACGATACTCGTCGGCCAGCGCCGGAATAGGTTACGCTGTTACGCGGTGCAGTCAACCACCCACCGCTAGAGTAACCGGCGAAACTACCGAACATCGGGAGGGCTACCCGAACGATGTTCGATTTAGGGTGTGGATGTAACATTCGAGTGGGCACGATCTCCGCAACCGCAATCATCGTCGTGTGATGGAAGCCCTCGGCGCGCTCGCGGTCGCTGAGCGGGATATCTGCGCTCGGTCACCCGCACAGCACCGCACTCGCGCGGATAGCGGCCCGCTCAGGCGACCACGGGGCGTTGCCCCGCGAGCGCACCTCGCCCTTCCAGTCCGCCAGGAAGTGATCTGTGGAGGGGGCTACCGAACGTTCCCCGCCGAGACAGCCTGTGCAACGGGATTAGTCCTGGCGGACTGAAAGGGCGAGGGCCGGTCGCGGCGAACGCAGTGAGCGGAGTCGCCTCAGCGACCGCCAGCGGCCCGAGGGCTTTCGTCGCGCCACGTCGACTGCGGTGCGGTCGTCGGATCGAGTTTCTTCCAGACCACCACGACACGAAAACAGCGTTACACTCACGCCTTCTCTGTAACATCCAGACCGACTGTAGTCCACTCGAGCCGTGGGCTTCCACTGGCTACTGAGACTTCGGTAGCGGCAACCGCCGGTCAATCGTCGGCCGCGCGGGCGTTCCCCAGTCAGTCGTCGGCCGACCCGGCAGACAGGGCGCTCCGGTCGGCACGCGGACTGCGGGTCGCCAGCCAGGCGTCGAGGGCGTAGGGACCGCTCCCGAGGGTGAACACGGCCGAGAGCATCCCGAAGAGCGTGACGTGAGCGAGGACGGGGTCGTCTGGGAGCCCGAAGAGCGTGCCCACGAGCGTCAGGAAGGCGACGGCCGCGGCGCCCCGGGTGTACAGGCCCGCGACGAGGAAGAGGCCGACGCCGATCTCGGTCAGGCCGGCGCCGACGACCCAGAGGCCGGGGTCGACCGGCACCACCGCGGTGAGGTCGTACCTGTCGACGACCTGGAGCGCCCTGGCGGGGTTGGCGAGTTTCTCGACGAGGCCGAGGTAGGCGAAGGCGACCCCCAGTCCGACGCGGAGGGCGGTCGCTGCGTAGCGCTCGAACCGGTCGAAGGAGGCGCCCAAGCGTCTGGCGACGCGGTGGACGGGGTCGACCCGGCCGTAGTAGGTCCCCTCGCGTTCGGCGACCCGCCAGAGCATGTGGTCAGCGCTCGGGCGGCCGCCGCCGAGGAGACAGATGGCGAGAAAGCCGGGGACGTACTCGACGGCGAGTATCAGCGCGGGTTCGAGCGCCAGCGCGAGGAGGTACGCGCCGAGTCCGACCGCGGCGACGACGCGCGTCGCCAGCCCGAACAGGAGGAGAAAACCGATGCCGACCTGGAGGAGGCGCGCGTCGGCGGGCGCCGCGGGACTGAACAGATAGCCCGCGAAGCCGGCACCGACCAGCGGCAACCCGACGCTCAGTCGGAGCATCCAGGGGACGTACTCGTCGTACTCTCCGAGCGCGTCCCGCAGGGCGGCCACGTCGGGGATCGCCGGGCGCACGCGGAGGTCGACGGCGACGAGAACGAGCACGGTCACCGCCCCGCCGCCGACCAGCGCCGCGTTGACGGGGTCCGAGAGCACGTCTCCCAGGAAGGCGAGCGCGTCGATCGTCGCCGCCGGTGGGTCCGTGACGTAGTCGACGTGGGCACGTGCACGTCCGGGCAGGACGGCGACGAGTGCGAACGAGAACGCGAGGACGAGGACGAACGCGAGCGAACCCGCAGCGAGTGGCGAACGGGGGCGACTGTCCATGTCGGGTACTCGGGTCACCGCGGACAAAACACCCGCGACACGACCCCGTGTGACTCGTCGGTTTCTCGGACTTGCGGTGTCGGACCCCTCACACGTCGAAGACGACGTAGGCGTGCCAGCCGTCTTCGGTCTCCGAGAGGTCCATCTCGGAGTAGGTGACGGCTTTCAGGTCGCGGGCGCTCACCCGGTCCAGGGGGACGCCCCGCGCCGTCGCCTCGACGTGCCACTCGCCGTCGGGGGGTGCGGATTCGGCCGGTGTGGGTTCGGCTGTGGAGGACTCGGACGGAGCGGTGACGCTCGCTTCGTTGTCGACGGGGAGGACGCCGCGGACGTCGCGCTCGTAGATGAGTTCGTCGAGGTAGTCGAAGAGCAACTGCTCGTCTCCCTCCGCCGCGACTGAAAGCGAAAACCGGTCGCCATCCGGCGGTATCTCGTCACACATGGCGACGGCCATTCCGTCGGCGACGGCGCCGAACACCGCGTCCAGCGTCTCGCCCGTGGCCTCGACGGCGACGTCGGCGGTGTGGTCACGGAGTTCGAACGGCACCGAACTCACTCCCCCGTGGTTTCGTCCGGCGACGCGTCCCCGTCCCGGTCACTGACCTCGTCAGTAGTCGGTTTTCCGGGGGTAGATCTCCCCGCCGAACGGTCGGTCTCCCGCCCGGACTCGCTCGGCTCCTCGATCGCGTCTACCTCCGCGGACGTGTCGTCGTCGGGCTCACCGTCGATAGTTTCCTCGATCATGTAGTGCACGGAGGACTCGTCGTTCCGGTCGTCGAGGTCGTCGGGGTCACGTTCGGGGTGGACCGAGGCGAAGTCACGGCGGGCCTGCGCCGCGAAGTCGTCGACGTTGTCGGCCGCCTGCTGGCGGATGGCCTGGAGGTCGAGGTCGACCAGTTCCCCCTCGTCGTCGGACTCGCCCGTCGCGACGCCGCTGGTGACGATCGAGCGGATCCCCTGCTCGACAGTGAGGTCGACGTCGTAGACGCGGTCGGTCGCGACGTGCATCACGTACCCACCCATCACCGGGTTGGGCGCCATCGGGAGAAAGAGCGTCCGCATCCCCTCTCTGCCGGTCGCGTCCTCGATCTCCGCGGGAGCGTCGGCGGTCACGAACGCCAGGGTGTAGGAGCCTTCGACCGGGAACTCGACGAGTTTCACCTCCTTGAAACTCTGGGTGTCGTTCGAGAGGAGCATCTCGGTCATCTCGTTGAAACTCGTGTAGACCGAACCGACGCCCGGGATACGGGCCATCGCCGTGTCGAAGACCCGTTCCAGTTCGTCACCCTGGCGAAACTCCGCGACAGTCCCGACGACGAACACCAGCACGAGAAAGGTCCCGAGCGCGACCAGTTCCAGTACGACGGGGTCGATATCTGTGCCCAACCCCAGGAACTCGTTGATACCCGTCGCGAGCGGGCTGACTGCACCGAGGATGAAGTTCACGACGAACCGCAGGATGATCAGCGTGACGATGATGGGGATCGTGAGTGCCAGGCCGCTGATCAGGATGCTCCGCAACCGCTGTCGGAACGAAGTGGGTGAGGGCCCTCCGGACCCGGGGGGGACCGTCGCCGAGAGCAACGCCATATCTCATACTGCGGCGGGGTCGGTGAAAGCCTTACGACAATTCCGGTTCTCTGGGCTGGGTCCGCTCCGCTCACGGCGACGTCGTTCGACTCACGCCGATGGAATTATAGTCACAGATCCGCTATTGGCGGCGTAGTGAGCGTCAACGTCGAACGACGGGTCGTCGACCCCGGTGACAGGGACCACGTCGAGGACGCGTGGCAACTCAAAGAGCGTATCCGGCAAGACCACGGCGTCCTCAGGCAGCGCCGGGGTTTCTTCGAGAGTGCCTACAAGCGTTCGACCGTCTACCTCTTCCTCGACCGGGCGAACCGCGGCGCGCTGGTCGGTTTCGCCGCTGTGCGACGGGACGGCTACATCCTCTTTCTCGCGGTCGACCCCGACTACCAGGGCGAGGGCTACGGCGAGGCGCTCGTCGCCCGCGTCGCCGACGACTTCGGCTCGGTCACCTGCCACGCCCGTACGACCAACGAGGAAGCGCTGCACTTCTACCAGCACATCGGCTTTACCGTCGAACGACGCATCGACGGCTACTACGAGGACGGCGGCGACGCCTACTACCTCCGCCTCGGCGAGGACGAAGGGCTGACCGACCGACTGAGCCGGCTTCTCGGCGGGTAGTCGTCGGGTTTTCGCGTCGGTTCCGGCGGGCCTCGACACCTCCCCTCTCCGATCACGAGGTGCGTGTCGCGGGAGCGGTCCGGAGGCCGAAACCGGGGCGTACCGCCCGGGACTGAGGGCAATAGTTTTGACGGGCGGTGCGCATATCCCGACACCGATGTCACACGGTACCGACGTGACGGTCGAATGCCCGCTGTGCGGCACGGTGTTCGACCCGTCACTTTCGGGGGGCTGGTGTACCGAACAGGAGTGTGACGCGTGGCGATACGACGGCGCCGCGGCTGTCGACTCCGGACGTGCGATGACTGACGGCGGTACCGACGCCGACGGGGGAGACGGCGGTCCGGACGCCGACGGGAGCGACGGGGGAGACGACGGGGCCGTCGAAGACGCTGGGGACGCCGAGACGGTCAAAGTCGAACCCGACGGCGACCCGACCGGCGGGAGCGAGGGAGACGGCGACCCGACCGGCGGAAACGGGGACACGAGCGAGGACGAAGACGGGAAGACAGTATCGTGCCCGGCGTGCGAGACGGAGATCGCGGCGGCGGACAACTTCTGTCGGTCCTGCGGGGCGGACGTCTCGGGGATCGACGACTCGGGCGAGTTGACCACCTGTCCGGAGTGTGAGACCGAAGTCGACCCGGCGGACAGTTTCTGCCGGGAGTGTGGCGAGCATCTGGACGCTCACCGTCCCGGCACGGAGGCAACCCGGCCGTCGGCCGCCGGGGCCGCCGGGCAGGGACAGGCGCAGGGATCGGCTCGGCCAGCCGGGTCCGGCGGGTCGGCCAGCGCCGCGTCGGGTGGCCGCGGGGGCCCTCCGGGAACGGCGAACCAGCCCGTGGGTCCGGCGAACGGGAACTCGGGTGCCGCGAGCGCTGAGACGGTGAAAATCGGTGGAGGCGGCGCGGCGAGTACTCCGTCAACCGGGGACCGCGACGCCGCGGCCGGTGGTACGGGCGAAGCGACGTCGGAGGGACCGCGTCTCTCACTGGTCGCGCGCAACCGCGAGATCGAAGTCGGCGACGGCGACACGGTCGGCAAGGAGATACGGAGCATCATCATGGACACGGGCGGTACAGAGGAGGACGCGGTACGGGTCCACCGCGAGCACGTCCGGTTCGAGCGCGAGAGCGGCCAGTTCTACCTCGTCGACCTCGGGCAGAACCCGACGGCGGTCAACGGGGAGGAACTGGAACAGGGTGACAGGATGCCAGTCGAACCCGGGGACCGGATCGACCTCTCGGGCGTTGCCAGGATCGGCGTCAGACAGGTCTGACAGTCGAACATGGTGCCGAGAGGGACGCGTCGCGAACTCGTCGACTCGTTTCGTCTCCTCGCCGGGGACGAACGGTGGCTGTTCGCGGGGCTCGCGGGTGGCGGGGTCGGCTATCTCATCTGGGTCGCCGGCACCGGCGCCGCCTTCGAACCCGCCGCGCAGGCGCTCGCCGACGCACTGTCGGTCGACCGCGGGGTAGTCGAAGTCTGGGCGTTCGCCTTCCTCTGGGTGGTTCTCCCGTCGCTCGTCGCCGCGAGGTACGTCGTCGACAACCTGACTAACCTCCGGGGGAACGTCGAGCAGTGCTATCGCTTCGACCAGCCGATCACGCTGCTTGCCCCGCCTGGCCTCCTGGTCTTCGGCGTCGTCGTCGTCGCCGCGGTCCAGGGGCGGGTCGGGTCCGCAGTCCTCGTGGCACTGGGCGCCGCGAACGTCGTCTTGCTCGTCCGGACGGTCGCCTACGGTTACCGGGTCTACTCGCTGTCGTTCCCGCGGCTACTCCAGGCGCTGCTCGTCGTCGCGGCCCTGGTGATGAGTCTCGGGATCGTCTGTCGGATCGCTCCGATGGCCGGTCAGGAGGTGCTCGTCGAGGGCACGGCCGACCGCTACGGCCTCGGGGGGACGGTCGCGCTGGGGGCGAGTTCCGTTCCCGTTCTGGAGGTCACCGGTGTGATGGCACCCGGAATCGTCGCCTTCGCGTACGTCTGGACCCAGATCTTCGCCAGCCTGGTCATCCGGATACAGGGGCCGGACGTCCCGCGGTCGGCGATCCGCGCCGGGCAACGATACCCACAGTTCGTCCAGCCCGGGACCGACCACCGGCTCGCGATGGGTACCGTTCCCGAGCCGTCGGAAGCCGACAGCGACGGCGAGGGGGGTGCCAGAGAGGCGAGCGCGGACGCACAGGGCGAAGCGACGCCGGACTCGACGGCCGGGACGGCCGGGACCGGCGGCGGTCCGGACGCCGAGAGTGACGAGACGGCCGCGGTCGGCGACGACCAGCAGTTCGGTCAGACGCGCGTCTACACGCCGCCCGAAGACGAAGACGAGATGGAAGTCGTCGTCAAGAGCGAACTCTGCCCTATCTGTGGCGAGACCTACGACGCCACGGCCGGCTACACGAACTGCCCGAACTGTAACGCCGTCCTCGACGAGGACTGACCGACCGGCGACACCGACGGTGCGAGTCGCCGGTGTGCGACTGCGGACCTGGGGTGCGGTCTACCGGGCGGACGCGACGTCTTCGATCGCGCCGGGGTTCTCGATGCTGGAGGTGTCGCCGGGGTCGTCGCCGGTGTAGGTGGCCCCGATGGCACGGCGGACGACCTTCCCGCTCTGGGTCTTGGGGAACTCGTCGACGAACAGCACCTCGCGCGGCCGGAACGGTTTGCCGAGTTCCTCGCCGACCACCGTCCGGATCGCCTCGCGCAACTCGTCGGTCTCCGCGTGGCCCTCCTCGACGACGACGTACAGGACGACGGCGGTCCCGGTCTGGTCGTCGGGGACGCCGACGGCGGCGGCCTGGTTGACGGCCGCGTGGTCCATCGCGGCGCCCTCGACTTCCGCTGGGCCGACCTTCCGGCCAGCGACGTTGAGCGCGTCGTCGGCCCGCCCGTGGAGGAACCAGAACCCGTCGGCGTCTCGCTGGGCCCAGTCGCCGTGGTCCCACAGGTCCGCCCAGGTCGACCAGTACTCCCGGAGATAGCGCTCGTCGCCGCTCCAGAGCGACTTCGTCATCGACGGACAGGAGTCCCGGGCGACGAGATATCCCCGTTCGCCCGAGTCGGCGACGCTCTCACCCTCGCTATTCACGATGTCGATATCCATCCCCAGACCCGGGCCACCGAGCGTGCAGGGTTTGAGCTCCTGGATCGGCATCGGCATCAGGAAACAGCCACAGATCTCGGTCCCACCCGAGATGTTGATGATCGGTGTCTCGCCGCCACCGACCGTCTCGTAGAACCACAGCCAGGACTCGGGGTCCCAGGGCTCGCCGGTCGACCCCAGCAGGCGTAGCGAGGAGAGGTCGTGGCGTTCGACGTACTCGTCGCCGTGTTTGCGCAGCGCGCGAACGGCGGTCGGCGAGACGCCGAAGTGGGTGAGGCTGTGTCGGTCGATCATCTCCCAGTAGCGGTCCGGTTCGGGGTAGTCCGGCGCGCCCTCGTAGACGAAGACGGTGTTGGCGAAGTGGTGGTTGCCGACGAGGGTCCACGGTCCCATCATCCAGCCGATGTCCGACACCCAGAAGAATCGGTCCGACGGCTTGAGGTCGAACGCGAAGTAGAGCTCCTTGGCACACTGGACGTTCACCCCGGCGTGGGTGTGGACGATCCCTTTCGGTTCGCCCGTCGTCCCCGACGAGTACAGCAACATCGACTCCTGGTTCGCGTCGAGTTCCTTCGTGTCGTACTCGTCGTCGCAGGTCTCGACCGCCTCGCCCCACCACTGGTCGCGGTCTGCAGTCCAGGCAATCTCGTGACCAGTGTCGTCGTTTCGACTCCCCAGGCGGTCGTAGACGACGACGTCCTCGACGTGTCCGGCCTCCGCGATAGCCTCGTCGGCGGTGTCTTTCAGCCGGACCTCGCTTCCCCGTCGATAGAAGCCGTCGCCGGTGAACAGCACAGCGCATTCGGCGTGGTCGATGCGGGTCGCCGTCGCGTCGACGCCGAATCCCGAGAAGATGGGGACGGCGACCGCACCGACCTTGAAACAGCCGTAGAGGATGGAGAGGACTTCGGGAACCATCGGCATGTACAGCCCGACGGTGTCGCCGGTCTCCACGCCGCGGGATCCCAGGTAGTTCGCTACTTTGTTCGACTGGCGGTGGAGTTCGTGGAACGTGACCTCGCGGACCTCGGCCGCGTCGCCGTGTTCGTCGACCGGTTCGCCCTCCCAGATGCAGGCGACCTTGTTGCGCGTCTCGGCGTCGCGGGCGGCGTGTCTGTCGAGGACGTTGTGCGCGATGTTCGTCGTCCCGCCGGGGTACCACTCCGTGAACTGTGGCCCCTCGCTGTCGTCTCGCACCCGGTCGTAGGGCTCGAAGAATTCGACGTCGAGGTAGTCGACGACGGTGTCCCAGAACCAGTCGACGCCGGACTCGGGGCTTGCGGGGTCGGCCGTCGTCGTCCGTGCTATCAGTTCGTCGTACTCGTCGATGTCGTACTCCTGCATGAACGCCCACACGTTCGTCGATTCGACGAACTCCCGGGAGGGCGTGTGGACCACCTCGTCGATGTCGTCGAGACTCGCCATGCGGACCCTTCGGCGGGCGTGGTGGTAATTTTTGCCCAGAGACGCGTGTGCCACTGTGCCGGCTTCGTGCGTCGGGGTGGACTCGCTGGACGGAGTAGTCTGACAAACTCTTTTGCCCGGGGGTCGCCAAGGGTCGCGTATGTACGTTCGGGACGCGAGAAACCGGGACGAGGCCTGGTTACTGGACCACATCGAGGGGATGGGGCTCGACGAGACAGCGTTCCGTTCGCGCGACTACGTGATCGCCATCGACGAAGAGGAGAACGTCAAGGCGGGTTTCGGCCGCTATCGCGTCCACAAGACCGACGACGGTGAACTCTGTGAACTCACGAGCATCGGCGTCCTCGAGGACTGGCGCGGCCAGGGCGTGGGCGCCCACGTCGTCGAGCGACTCGTGCGGACGGCCGCCGACGAGGGGTTCGACACCGTCTACGCGCTGACGGCCGAACCCGAATACCTCGCGCAGTTCGGCTTCGAACGCATCGACGTCACGCAACTCCCCGACCGCCTCCGCGACCGCCTCGCCGAGAAACAGGAGTCGATCGCCCCCGACGCGGTCCCGGTGCGCGTCGACCCCGACGAGTTCCGGATGCCCACCCGACTTCGCGAGGCGTTCAAAGGCGCGACGGTCGACGACGAACCCGACGAACCCCAGGAGGGCCCCGAGGACTTCGGGATCGACCCCGACGAGGCCACCTACAAGTACGACACCGGGTGAGCGCCGCGCGGACGAAACCGGATGAGAGTTTCCCCCGCAAACCGCGCGCAGGGAACGGAAGTTTAAAGGCCGCGACAGGGCCAGTTCCGGACAAGAATGCTCGTTCCACTGCAGGTCATCGACGGGTTCCTGCTGAACGTGAACCTCGGTGACGCGCTGCTGGTCGGGTTCGTCCTCGGGCTGGGCGCGGTGGCCATCAAGCGGTCCCGGCAGCTCCTGACGCTCCACGTCATGCTGTTCGGCGCACTCCTGCTGATGGGTCCCGGAAACATGTACGAACCCGCCGAGCTCAGTCTCCTCAACAGCATCCTCCAGTACAAACTGGTCGGACTCGTGTTGCTCGTGGTCTCGCCCGTGCTCTACGCGACCGCCGACAGCTAATCGCCTCGCGCTGTCGCCAGACGACGGCGTCGGAGTCAGCCGAGTTTACTCAGTGCCGCGAAGAAGTCCAGCGGCGGCCCCGCGATCCGGACCGGCTGGTCCGCCCGTTCGACAGTGACTGTGGCCGGCGTCTCGACGGGTTCGCGCACCCGGCCGTCGCTGACGACGAACCCCCCGTCGGCGTTCTCGACCTCGACCGTCACTGTCGCTTCGGTCCCGATCACGAGCGGCGGCATCGACTCGTCGCCGCTCATCTCGTTGACGACGAACCCCGAGACGTCGGGGTGGACCAGCGGCCCGCGCTCGCTGAGGTTGTACGCGGTACTCCCGGTCGGCGTCGCGACGAGCACACCGTCGGCGTGACCGTTCGTGTAGACCGACCCGTCGACGGAGACGGTGACCGACGCGCCGCCACCGTGGCCGCGACGGGGACCCTGGACGACCACCTCGTTCAGCGCCGGCGGGAGTTCCCACCCCTCGCCGCTCGCCCGGAGACGGGGCATGTCGCGTGTCGTTACCGCGCCCCGTTCGCGGTACTCGGCGACCTCGCGTTCGACCGCTGCGACCGCCTCGTCCGGTGGGACGGCGTTGAGAAAGCCCACCTCGCCGAGGTTGATACCCACGATCGGCGTCGACTCAGCGCCCCGCGCCGCGAAGAGAAACGTCCCGTCGCCGCCGACGCTGACGACCAGGTCTGTCTCTGACATGGCATCGACCGGCGTCGCGACTGCCGACAGCGGTGGCGCGTCCGCGGGCCAGTCCCGGCCGGCCTGCTCGGTGGTCACCTCGTCGACGGCCAGGTCTACACCCAGGTCGTCGAGGTGGCCGGCTATCGCCGCGACGGTCGCCGCCGCGCGCTCGTTGTCCTTCTGACCGACGATCCCGACTCGCATCGACTCGCACTTTGCCCCCCTCCCAGATAAGCGACCGCCTCCGTGTCCGCGGTCTCGACAGACCTCCCCCGCGTCTGCCCGCTCTCGCCGAACGACCCGGGACCAGTATCAACGCTGGATCCCTGACGGATAGCCTTAATTCGGTCGGCTGCCGTGTTCGGACATAGTCACTGGTGACGCCGATGAGTGAGGACGACACTGCCGACGACGACTGGTTCGAGAACGCGTTCGCGGACGAGTCCGATGCGGGCACGGACGCGGAGGACGACGGCGAACCAGCGGCGGCTGACGGCGAGGTGTCCCCGGACGACCCGTCCGCGAACGGCGACGCGCCAGCGACGGAATCGAGCGATGCTGAGGCCTTCGACGCCGACGCGTTCGACGAGGGGAGCGACTCCCCGTTCGACGACGGCGACGATTCGCCGTTCGAGAGCGGCGGCGGATCACCGTTCGGCGACACCGGGGTCGACGACGCTGACCCGTTCGGTGGCGACGCCAGCCCCTTCGAAGACGACGCGGGAGCAAGCGGTGACGACGGGCTGTTCGATGAGAGTTTCGGCGACGCGATGGGCGGGGCGGGCGAAGACTCGACCGACTTCGAGGCCGACGAGGTCGACTCCGACATCCCCCGGATAGACCTCGGTATCCAGGGGCTCGACAACATGATCCAGGGTGGCGTCCCCGCGCGCCACCTCATGGTCGTCGTCGGCGGTGCCGGCACCGGCAAGACGACCTTCGGCCTGCAGTTCCTCCGCCACGGACTGAACCTCGAGGAACCCGAGAAGGCGGTCTTCATCACGCTCGAACAGACCTACGAGGACATCATGGCCACGGCCGACGAGCGCGGCTGGGAGTTCCGCCGCCACGAGCGCGAGGGGAACCTCGCCGTCGTCGACCTGGACCCCGTCGAGATGGCCAACAGCCTCGACAACATCCGCGGGGAACTCCCGGCACTCATCGAGGAGTTCGGCGCCGACCGGTTCGTCCTCGACTCGGTCTCCCTGCTCGAGATGATGTACGACCAGCAGGCCAAACGCCGCACGGAGGTCTTCGATTTCACTCAGAGTCTGAAAGACGCCGGCGTCACCACTATCTTCACCAGCGAGGCCAGCGAGGACACCCCCTACGCATCCCGCCACGGCATCATCGAGTACCTCACCGACGCCGTCTTCCTCCTGCGGTACGTCCGCTCTGAGACCCAGGAGACCCGCCTCGCCGTCGAGATCCAGAAGATCCGCAACGCCAACCACTCCCGCGAGACCAAGCCCTACGAGATCACCCTCGACGGGATCTCGGTGTACGAGCAGGCGAATATCTTCTGAGACCACCTTTTTCTTCGTCGGGTTTCCTCACACGCCGCGAGGCGGCGTGTTGCGGGAACCACTCCTCGAAAAAGCTGGACCAAAAAGCCGCCTCCGCCGTCTTCGACGGCTCCGGCGGTGAAACGCCTCGCTACGCTCGGCGTACGTTCAGACGTTCCGCTATTCTGGTTGTTCTGGAGTTACGACAAAGTATTTGCGTGCATGTCGACATCGGCCTGACGTGAATCGCCGCTCGGTCCTCGCCGGAGTCGGCTCGTCGCTCGGGCTCTCGTCTGCCGGCTGTCTCTCCGGCAGACTGGGAGCGAACGCTGGCGGATCAGCCCGGGAGACAAGTACTGCACTGCCGGAGACTCCCTCGAAGTATCCGACGGCGACGGACGATCTGGAGGAGTTTACCCCGTCGCAGACTGACCAGAAGGTAGACGTCGGAAGCCGGGAGGGTGTGGACGAAGCCTACCAGCCCCACGACGTCTCGATATGGAACGAAGCCGGATACGGCGAGACAGTCGTCGAGATCGCCGATTACGGTTCGAACACCAAACCGCTGGAGCGGACGTTCGAGATCCCCGCCGATACTGCACTCAGAGTGTCACTTCTCGAACCTTCGGTGTATCTGGTAACAGTCGGCCTCCCGTCGCCCGGAAATGAACTGACGCTTCGCGTCCCGTGTTTCGTGTTCGATTGCAACGCCTCCTCGACGCAGTTCGGTCTGTTCGCGGACGGCGCCATCCGGTCGACGATGGGATCGACACTGGCCGGCTGTCCGAGTCCGGAGTGTTGAGGTCGTCCGGGCTGTGGCGGGCGATAGATTCTCTGGATGTAGCGGCTTCTGTCAGACTTTCGCGTGTGGTTCGGGCGACTCACCCGGCAATCGGTCGCGGTCGTGTGGCGCCTCGAAGTCCAGATCCGGTCCGATCGGCGTGATCTCCCCCTGGTAGTAGCCGTCGTCTTTGATGTGGGACATCACGACGGTCTCGCTGACGCCGGGCGTCTGATACAGGTCTCTGAGATACGGCCAGAGGTGCTCGTACTGGTGGACGTACTGCCGGTTGCACTTGAACGCCGTGTGATAGCACTGGTCGAAACGGACCAGCGTCGGGAACATGCGGACGTCGGCCAGCGTCAGACGGTCGCCCGCGAGGTAGCGCTGGTCGGCCAGCACCGAATCCCAGTGGTCGAGCGCGTCGAAGACGTCACGGACCGCGTCGTCGTAGGCGGCCTGCGAGTCGGCGAACCCCGCGCGGTAGACGCCGTTGTTGAGCGAGTCGTAGATAGCGTCGACGATGCGGTCGACCTCCCCGCGATACCCCTCCGGATAGAGGTCGACGCCCGCCTCGCCGACGTCGTCGAACGCAGTCGCGAAGTTTCGCATGATCTCGATGGACTCGTTGTTGACGATGGTCCCGTGTTCACGGTCCCAGAGGACGGGGACGGAGACGCGGCCGGTGTACTCGGGATCTGCGGCTGTGTAGACCTCCCGCAGGTACTCCGAACCGTGGACTGTGTCGGCGGTACAGCCGTCTTTCTCGGGACTGAACTCCCAGCCCTCGTCCTCGCGGACGGGGTCGACGATATCCATCGTCACCGCGTCGGTGAGGCCCGCGAGCTGGCGGACGAGCGCCGCCCCGTGGGCCCACGGGCAGTTCCGCGCGATGTAGAGGTGATAGCGCCCGGCCTCGGGTTCGAAGTCGGTCTCGTCGCCGGACACGCGGGTCTCGGCGTCGCGGTACGCGCCGGCCACCCAGTCGCGGAAGTCGGTCTCGTATCGGTCGAAGTTGCCGTCGTCGTCGGTCATCCGCTCGACGTCCGTGCGCCACTCGCCGTCGACGAGCATGTCGCGTCCCATACCCGTGCCAGGGCCTCGACGCCTATCATCCTGACTCGTGTGTGCGTTCGCGGGTCAGTTGTCCGGACCTGTGGCCGGCACGTCGGAGACGGATTCCAGGCTCTGGTCGTCCCCCGTTCGTCGCTGAGGGAGCCTCGGGGCAACGGTGAAGACGACCGCAGGCGAGTCTTTATCGGGCTCTCTTCCGAAACGATCGTATGATCGACCGCATTCTCGTTCCGATGGACGACTCGGAAATGGCCGAGCGGGCGTTGACGTACGCGCTCGAAGTGCATTCGGACGCCGAGATCACGGTACTTCACGTTATCGGAGAACCGTCTCCGCTGATGGGAAAAGCAGCCAGTCTGGCCCTCGAAGACGACATCGAGCGAGCAGGTGAAGCCCACGCAAAACAGGTGTTTGACCGTGCTCGTGGGGCGGCTGCGGAGTACGATATCGAACTCGACACCGACGTCGGATACGGAAGCCCGGCAAAAGCGATCGTCAGGCGGGCTGAAGACTTCGATGCGGTTGTCATCGGTACTCACGGGGGTTCGATAGTCGACCGATTGTTCGTGGGCGACGTCGCAGAGACAGTCTTTCGTCGGTCGCCTGTTCCCGTAACGGTTGTTCGGTGAACAGCCTGTACTGAGCGTCTGTTTCGGGGACCCGAGTAGCGGACCCGACTGCTGTGAAACATTTTCTGACGTGCTTTACAGACGGGAACGGGTAAGTGTCGCCAGTCCGTCGACCCGGGCAGGATGTACCGGACCGGCCACTACGGCGCGGCGCTGCTTGTCTACGCGCCGTTCGGGGTGGGCCTGCTCCTCGTCGGCTTCGACGCGGCGGCCATCGTCGGTGGTGTCGGTATGCTCGGACTCGCGCGACTCCCGGACTACGACCTGCAAGTCCCGTTCGTCTCCCACCGCGGGCCGACCCACACGCTCGGGTTCGCGCTGCTGGTCGGAGTCGTCGTCGGTGGCGGGCTCGCGGCCCTCGCCGGAACGAATACAGTAGGGGAGACAAGCGTGCTTCCGGACACACAGACCGTCGGAGTCGGCGCGTTCGGCTTTTTCGTCGGCTTTCTCGCCGTCGTCTCACACCTGATCGCCGACGCGCTGACGCCGGCCGGCATCGAACCGTGGTGGCCGGTCTCCTCGAAGAACTACTCGCTGGAACTCGTCGGCGCCGACAGCACCGTCGGCAACTACGGGTTGCTGGCGCTGGGTGTGTTCGTCAGTGCCGTCTCGCTGCTGGCGGCCGGCCCGCTCAGATGAGATTCTTCTCTTCGAGCTGGTCCATGACGTCGTCGACGAAGGCGTCGACGCTCTCGTAGGGGAAGTCGCCGCTGCCGAGTTTGGTCTGGAGTTCCATCGCCGTCATCGAGAAGTCGCCGGACTCGAACTTCGTCCCGGGACCGTTCGGCAACGCCGGTACCAGGTCCATCGGACTGGAGATCGGATAGTCTGCGCCCTCGAACGCCTCGGTGAACTGCTCGCGGAGATCGTCTCTGTCGACCATATCGGTCTGTCTCCCACCAGCCTCAAAAAAGATTCGAGTTTTACATCTGTAAACTCGTTTCTCGTTTATTCCGGTTCGGAGTTACCGTATCGGCCCCTTCCCGGCTGTCGAAAATGTTATCGATCGTATAGCATCGCAACTTTCCTATCCCCGGGCTCCCAGAGACGACACATGCCAGAGCCCGTGAGCAGACGGTCAGCCCTCCGACTCGGCGGCGTGGTCCTCGCCGCTGGCATCGCCGGTTGCCAGACCGGGAACGGTACTGACACCCCAGGCGACGGTGAAGACACACCGGAACCGACGGACACGCCCGGTGACGACCCCGACGACGGAGACGACACGCCGACGCCCGACTCGTCGGACGGGACACCGACTGGAACGGACTCCCCGGGGACCGACGGCGGAGACGGGGACGGCGACGGGTCCGGGACCGACACCGGGGGCGGCTCGGCCGACACGCTCGCCGCGCGGCAGGTCGCGAGTGGCTTCGCCTCCCCGCTCGGCCTGGAGATTCCACAGCCCGGGCGACGGTTCGTCGTTGACCAGGTCGGTCAGGTCTACCTCCAGGAGGACGGCAGCCTCAACGAGGAACCGTTTCTGGACGTCACCGACAGGATGGTGAGCGTCAGTGGCTTCTCCGAACAGGGACTGCTCGGCCTGGCCTTCCACCCCGAGTTCGACGACAACGGCCGCTTTTTCGTCCGCTACAGCGCTCCGTCCCGCGAGGGGACGCCCGACGACTACTCGCACACGTTCGTCCTCTCGGAGTTCAGCGCTGACCCCGGTGGGTCGACAGCTGACCCCGACTCCGAGCGGACGATACTGGAGATCCCCGAGTCCCAGGCCAATCACAACGCGGGCGCGATCGCTTTCGGCCCCGACGGTTACCTCTACGTCGCGGTCGGCGACGGCGGTGCGGGCGACGACCAGGGCATCGGCCACGTCGACGACTGGTACGACGCCGTCGGGGGCGGGAACGGCCAGGACGTCACCGAGAACCTGCTGGGGAGTATCCTGCGGATCGACGTCGACGGCCAGGACGAGGGCCGGAACTACGCCATCCCCTCGGACAACCCGCTCGTCGGCGCTGACGGACTGGACGAACACTACGCCTGGGGGTTCCGGAACCCGTGGCGGATGTCCTTTGGCCCCGACGGGCGCCTGTTCGTCGGCGACGTCGGCCAGGGCGCCTGGGAAGAGGTAAGCGTCGTCGAGTCCGGCGGCAACTACGGCTGGAACGTCAGGGAGGGGACTCACTGCTTCGGGGCCGACAGCTGTCCGTCAGAGAGCCCGCGCGGCCGGCCGCTGCGTGACCCCGTCATCGAGTACCCCCACGGCGGCGAACCCGTGAGTGGCGTCTCGGTCATCGGCGGCTACCTCTACGGCGGCGACGAGCTGTCGGCGTTCGAGGGCCAGTACGTCTTCGCCGACTGGCAGGCCCAGGGACGACTGTTCGCCGCCCGCGAGGCCGACGAGGGACTCTGGGAGACCCGCGTCGTCGACGTCGAGTCCGACGAGTCGTTCGGGCCGAGCGTCCTCTCGTTTGGCCGCAACCCCGACGGCGAACTGTTCGTCTGTACGGTCGGTCGTTCCGGTGGCTCCGGCGCCGTCTTCCGACTCGAACCGGCGTGAACGCGGCGTGAACGGAGCGGAGCAGGACCCGCCAACCGGGCGAATCGCCCTTCCAGACGTCACCGGGCGCCGGTGGGAATCTCGGTGGCGAACAGTTCGTCGAGCACTTTCCGTTCGGCCTTGCGGAGGTGCTGGTGGACGGTCGGCGGGGCGACGTCCAGCGAGTCGGCGACGTCCTCACCCGAGACGTTGCGCGGCCAGTCGAAAAAGCCGGCGTGGTACGCGACTTCCAGTGCCGTGCGCTGTCGCTCGGTGAGTTCCGCGGCGAGTCGGCGTCGTACCAGCCGGCGTTCGTCGCCGGCGCGCGAGATCTGACGCCTGCGGAGCATCTCGGCGCCCGGATACGCCGCCTGGACGGCGTCGGTCACTTTGCGGACGTCGACGCTCGGCGCGAGGTGGACCGTCAGACCGAACTCCCCGTCCTCGATGACGGCGCTGTCGACGGTCCCGCCCAGTGACGCGACGATCGAGAGGATAGGTGGATCGCTCATCCGGATCTCGAACCTGTGGCCGTCGCCGTCCAGCGGCACGTCGCTCTCTCCGCTCGGGTCGCTGTCCGCGGTCGGGTCGCCGTCGAACGAGACGGACTCGTAGAACGGAATGGCCTCGACGACCGCGGGCAGGGTTTCGACGGCGTCGGCCGAGGCAGTACCGTAGACGAGGAACGTCCCGTCGCCGACGGGGACCGCGTGGTCCAGTTCGAGCCGACCCCGTAGTTCGGCCGGGAGGTCGCGGTCCCCGAACACGTCCCGGACCTGGAACTCCAGTTCCACGAGGTCGTCGCCCATCAGCGCCTGTTTGCGTTCGGTCGCGGCGATGGCGTGCCCGACGATCTCGCCCAGTCCCGCGAGGACCGACCGCTCCTGTCCGGTAAACGCGTCGGTGCGGTCGGCATAGAGGTTGAGAACGCCGTAGACCGCCTCGTCGTGTGTGATGGGGATGGCCGCGGCGGACCGGCACCCGCTGTCGGCGATGCGACTCCGATGGCGGTCCCGAGACTCGTCCACGTCGACGTTCCGGTCCCGGGACTCGTCCACGTCGACGTTCCGGTCCGCATCGTCCACGTCGACGTCCCGGACCGTGGTGAGTTCGCCCGTCCGGAGTGCCGACGCCGCGGGACAGGTCGCGTCGTCTCCGTCGGGGTCGACCGGCACCGTGACGCCGTCGAGATAGTTCTCCACGCCCGCCTCCGTCCGCAGGTTGACCGTTCCAGTGGCCGCGTCGGCGTCCCCGATCCACGCGAACGCGTAGGAGTCCGAGGCGGCGAGTCGGTCACACACCGTCGCTTCGATCTCCGCCCGGGTCGACTCGTCGACGACCGCCTCCGTGGTCTCCCTGACGACCTCGTTGAGACTGTTGATCGCCGCGAGTTGCTCGCGCCGGCGATCGAGTTCCCGCTCTCGCTCCCGGCGCTCGGTGACGTCGCGGACGACGCCGATCCGTTCGTGCCCCTCGTCGGTCTCCATCAGCGCGAACGTCGCCTCGCCCACTCTCGGTTCGCCCTCCGACTCGACGATATCGGCCTCCAGGGTCGCGGTCGACCGCTCGCCCGCCGCCAGTTCCGACTCGAGGCGCTTTGCTTCGGCGAGGGTCGCCTCGTCGTCGATCACCGTCGAGACGTGTTCACCGAGCAACGTCTCGCGGTCGCGTCCGACCATCGACTCGTACGTTCCGTTGACGCCGGTGAAATACCCCCCCTCGTCGACGACGTAGATGCCGTCGTCGACCGTCTCGACGATGGTCTCGTAGCGTTCGAGTTCGCGTTTGCGCTCCGTCCGCTCGGTGACGTCGCGCGTGTAGACGACAATCCCTTCGACGTCAGGGTCGTCGAGGAGGTTCCGGCCGAGCGCCTCGAGGACGATCCACGACCCGTCGCTGTGTTCGAACCGGAACTCGATGGTCGGTTCGTACCCCGGTCGTGCGACCATCTCGGCGAATTCGGACAGCGCCCGCTCGCGGTCGTCCGGGTGGATGTACTCGAAGCCGACCTCCCCGACGAGTTCGTCCGGTTCGTAGCCGAAGACGTCGGTCACCGACGGGGTGACGTACTGGAACCGGCCGTCGCGGTCGACGACGACGTTCACGTCCGGGGATCTCTGGAAGAGTCGGCCGTGCCGGGCTAGTTCGCGCTCGCGTGGTGTCCGACTGCTCTCGTCTCGGTCCGGTCGCTGGCCCTCTGTTACTGTCTCCTCTGTCGCTGTCGGAACCGCCTCGCCCCCGGCCGGCCGGTCGCCCTGTCCGGGCGGGAGCCACCAGACGCGGGCGTTCGCGCCGACTTTCTTCGTATCGAGTCTGTCGCGCTCCGCCAGACGCTCCAGGCGGGCGTAGGCAGTCCGTCGACCGATGTCGAGACGGTCGGCGACCTCCGGCGTCGTCGTCGGCACGCTCACCTCGAAGACGGCGAGGGTCTCCCGGAGCGTCTCGCTCGGCGGCGTGGTTCCCATTTCACCATCGTGGGGTCGGCCCGCGTATCAATGTTCCGTCGACGGAAACCGACAGCCGAACCAAACCGCAGTCGACCCGCAATTTCGCGGCGTGAACCCGTTCCTACCGGTCCGGAAACGGCAAATAAATACACACTACCGACCGCTTCGGTTTCCCTAATTAGTTCTAGGAGCCGCTTACGTCGACAGGCCACTGATCGACGACTACACCGGTACGAGCCGGAAATTCCGGAGGAATTCAGATGTCATACCTCTCGAACAGACGGCCGAACAGCGACCGACGAACCGGGCAGTTGACCGACTCCGAGCGACACGAGCTACTCGCGAACGAGCGGCGGCGGAACGTGCTCGCCGTTCTCGATTGCGAGACGACGCCGGTCACGCTGGAGACGGTCGCGGGGCAGGTCGCCGGCCACGAGACGGCTCCCGCGATGCCAGACGTGGACACCGTACGAAGCGTACGGATCTCGCTCCACCACGTTCACCTCCCGAAGATGACATCGCTCGGCGTCGTAGAGTACGACCGTGCGACGCGGCGAATCGAATCCTGACAGGGATCGCCGCTGTCAGCGTGCGGTCCGAAACGAGGTGGGGTGGGTGGGTGGGGTGGGTGGGTGGGGTGGATCAGGGTGGGACGGAACTCGGCCCGAGCTCGTGCCAGGCACACGAGCCACTCGGCTAGAGACGTACCAGACGGAAACCGTTCCTGCCTAAATAATTTGGTGCGAGTGACAGTCCGTCGTCGTCGCCTCCGACAGGTACCCGCCCGGGAAACCTACCGATACCTGGCGACGTTCCAGTATAGCCCCGTCAGCGCGTTTTTGACGCCAGCGACCGGTGTGAAGCTCGCGTCGGGGTCTGTCGCCGCCTCGAAGTCTTCGTCCAGCGTCGACTGGTCGACGTGAGCCACTTCGCCGTCGTGCACCCGTCGGCCGTCCGCGTCCCCGACCCGGAGTAGCGCCACCCGGTCACCGGCTCCGACGACCCGGTGAATACCGGCACGGTAGGTGTCGTCGTGATACCCACCGTCGCGGTGTGTCTCGGTCGTCGGCCGGTAGTGTTCGCCGACAGCGGCCGGGGTCTCCGGGTTCGTCTCGACGCCCGTCCCGTCGGAGACCCCTGCGCCCGCCAGCGCGTAGAGCGCGAACAGCCCCAGGATCACCCACTGAAGCAGGTCCCCGTCGACGCCGAAGTACGTCTCCGGACCCGCGCCGACCCCGAATACCGCCGCGAGCATCACGACCGCTACGGCCCACGACGGGACCGCGAGAACGCGTGAGAGTACGGAACTTCCTGAAGCCATCGACTGTCACCAGACCGCCGGAACACTTCCCGTTTTCGCGAACGACGCTTCTGTCCGGGATTCGAGACGTATCGGCCGACCCCGCAGTATCGGCCGAACCGCCAGTATCAGTCGAACCACCAGTATCAGTCGAACCGGTCCTCGGCGTCGTTGAGTGCGAGCCAGTATTTTACGAGCGCCGAGGCGTGGCCTTCGTCCTCGCTGTCGTCCACTCGTCGGGTCGTCGCCTTGTAGGCCTCGTGGACGACGGCGTTTAGCGGGAGCGCCGTCCCCTGCTCGCGGGCGACGTCGCGCGCGTAGCCGACGTCCTTGTGCCAGATGGCGAGACCGCCGAGCCCCTCGATCCCCTGGCTGAAGTCGCCGGTGAAGTAGCCGTCGAACATATCGAACTCGAGGAAGTCGGTGAATATCCGCGGGTCGACCCCGTTGTCGCGGGCGAACTCGACGACTTCCGCGTCGACGGCGTGGTGGCCTGCATAGCGCATCTGGAGCCCGAGTTTGAACACCGTCGCGTCCGGGACGGGCCCGACCAGCACGTGGTCGTCGGCGAGGACGTCGAGGACCGCTGTTGCATGCTCGTAGGCCGCCTGGCTCCCGCCGGCCATCACGTGATACCCCTCCCGGGGCGAACCGCCGGTGATGGTCGCCTCGACGAAGTCGGCGCCAGCCTCGTCACACAGTTGTTCACAGACGACCGAGGTATCGGGGTGGGTCGTGGTCGCGTCGACGACCAGGTCGCCGGCGTCGAGGCTCGCCAGCAGGCCGTCCTCGCCGTCCCCGCCTTCCATCGTGGCTTCGACTTCGGGGGACCCGGGCAGCGCCATGACGACGACCTCCGACTCGCGGGCGACCTCGGCCGGGTTCTCGGCGGCCGTCGCGCCCTGTTCGACGGCGTAGGCCACCTGGTCGTCGTGGATGTCGAAGACCGTCAGCGAGTGGCCCGCCTCGGTGAGTCTGTCCACGAACAGTTTCCCGATGTAGCCGATGCCGATGACGCCGATGTCCGTCATAGGGGGAGGCGGTGGTGGCACGCCGATAAGCCTGCCGGAGGGGGAAGTGCCCACCTCGACGACCCCGGACCGGGGGTTCGCCACCGGCGGCCACTGGAGAGGAGTCGACACCGGCGACCCGTGGCGGGCTTCCAAACGTTTACCGACCACTGCCGTGACGCCACGTCCATGACGGACAGCGAACACCCACCGTCGGCCGAGCAGCGCGAGGAACTGATGGACCTCTACGAGGGGTTGCGCGTCACGGACGTCGTCGACGGCCTCGACTACAACGGTTTCCACGACATCGGCCAGGTCACCGACGAGATCGGCCCGCTCTACCGGGACGTCGAGGACTTCTCCCACCGCTGTGTCGGCTTCGCGAACACGATCCGGATGCTCCCTACCAACGAGCGCCGCGACCTGCCGAACCCCGGGGATCTCGACAACGACACTTTCGCCGAGTGGGAGGGCGACTGGTACGGGCGTCACTTCCCGGGCCCCGAGATCCACGAGAACGATATCGTCGTCGTCGAGGCGACCGGGATCGACGTCGGCAACCTCGGGTCGGACAACACCTTCAGCTGGGTCCTGGAGGGAGCCAACGGGGTCGTCACGAACGGCGGCGTCCGCGACACCGACGAGATCATCCGCCAGGACATCCCCACCTACCACAGGACTATCAGCAAGCCGATCATCCCGGGTCGCGACGAGATGGACGCCGCGCAGGTGCCGGTGAACCTCGACGGGACGCGCGTCGAACCCGGCGACGTCGTGGTCGCCGACGGTGACGGCGTCGTCGTGGTGCCGCTGCGTGTCGCTCGCGAGGTCGGCGAGGCTGCGAACCGGATCCAGTCCGAGGACCAGGAACGCCGGCGCGAGCACTACGAACGGGCGGGGATGGAGAAGGATTTCACGCTGGAGTAGGAGCTGAAGTGGCGCACTATGGAAACGTTCACTGGAGAGTGAGAGTGTAACATTTCGAGTCGTCGCAATTGTCGCGACCACAGTCGTGCTCGTCGTGACCGCCGTCGTGATCGTGTGATGGAAGCCCTCGGCGGGCTCGCGGTCGCTGAGCGACATATCCGCGCTCTCCGCACCGCCCGCGCGAATAGAGGTCGCTCAGACGACACGGTCGCTTTGCTCCCCGCGAGCCCGCCTCGCCCTTCCAGTCCGCCAGGCGGATATCTGCGGGGTCGGCTACCCAACGTTCAACGTCGAGACAGCCTCTGAAACCTGATTAACCCTGGCGGACTGAAAGGGCAAGGGCCGGTGGCGGCGAACGGAGTGAGCGGAGTCGCCTGAGTGGGCTCTATTCCCGCGAGTGCGGCGCGGTGCAGTTGTTCGAGCGAGAATATCCCACTCAGCGACCGCGAGCTGCGAGGCGCTACGCGCCTCTATTGCGAGCGAGGAGCGCAGCGACTCGCGAGCGGCCCGAGGGCTTTCGGCTCTCATTGACGAGTACGGTGCGGTCACCGGAGTGATATTCTCCTTTGAGAAAACGGTACAAGTCTGGACATTCGGTCCGGCAGCTACCAGTCAGAGAAATCGGTCGAGCGGCGTCTCGCCGAGCACGGTGTCGACAGATAGGTCGGTAGACGACTGGCCGTTGGCCCCCTCCTGACCGTTCGTAATCTCCGGCCCCCAATCTGTGAGATCGAGTTCCTCGACGTCGGCCGGGATCTCGTCGCGTAGTTCCGTCGGCGTCGACGGGATTTCCGCCCCGATTTCGTCCCCGATCTCCCCTGCACCCTCGTCGAGTGACTCGCGGAGTCCCATACGAGAGGTGCGCTTGCTCGCCTCAAAAAGTATTGCTGTTCGCGAAAGGATCTCCGACGCAGAGCGGATCGCGAACGGCGTCGTCAGTCGGCTGTCGCGGGTTCGGCGTGCTGGATGTCGGTCCCGAGTACGTCGAGGAACTCCGCGAGCCACTCGGGGTGGTCCGGCCAGGCCTGGCCAGTCACGAGGTTGCCGTCGCGGGCGACTCCCTCGACCCACTCCCCGCCGGCGTCGCGGACGTCCGCTTCGAGTGCCGGATACGCCGTGCAGGTGCGCCCCTCGACGACGTCGGCGGCGGTGAGGATCTGCATCGCGTGACAGATCGCGGCGACGGGCTTGTCCTCGGCGAAGAAGTGTTCGACCGCGTCGATCACCGTGTCGAAGTTCCGGAGGTACTCCGGTGCGCGACCGCCAGACAGGACGAGTGCGTCGTAGTCAGCGGGGTCGATCTCGTCGAGTGTCGCGGTCAGCTCGAAGTCGTGGCCGCGGGCCTCCATGTAGGTTTGGTCCCCCCGGAAGTCGTGAACGGCCGTCTTGACCGTGTCGCCGGCCTCCCTGTCCGGACAGACCGCGTCGACCTCGTGGCCGACCATCTGGAGCGCCTGGAACGGTACCATTATCTCGTAGTCTTCGCCGAAATCACCGGTGATGAGCAGGATTTGCTTGCCAGTCATGGTTTCACTGAACCCCCACTGAGTTCGCATAGATATTGGTCGTGCGATATCATAAAGGTGCCTGCGACTCCGCTCGCGGTCGTCCAGGCAGGGGTCACGCCAGGCGATCGGGCAGGTCTGCCAGCGAGTCGAGGACGAAATCCGGATCCACAGTCCGGTCCGTGGGATCGTCCGGCAACCCCACGGGATCGGTCACGCCTGTTCCCACGAGTGCCGTAGCCATCCCTCGCGCCGCTCCCATCGCGAGGTCGGTATCGAGGCGGTCGCCGACGACGAGACACCGCTCGGCCGGGAGTCCCAGTCTGTCCAGCACCGCGTCGGCGGCCTCGTCGGACGGTTTACCGAGCACGCGGTCAGGCTCACGATCCACGGTCCCGGCGACCGAGGCGATGATAGCACCCGAGCCGGGCATGAACCCGTAGTCGTCCGGGACCGTTCGGTCGGGGTCGGTGCCCAGGAACGTCGTCTTCTCGTCGATACAGTCGAGAGCGGCCTGCATCTCCCCGTAGTCGAACGTCTCGTCCCAGGAGGCGACGAAGACTGACGCGTCGGGCGTGTCGACGATGTTCTGGCCGGCGGCTTCGAGATAGGTCCGGAGCGACGGCGCGCCGACGAGGTAGGTGGGTTCCTCGGGATGGTGTGCCCGGAGGTAGTCCCGCGTGACCGTCGAGGCGGGGACGACGTCCTCGGGGTCACAGTCGACGCCCATCGAGGTGAGGCGGTCGGCGTACTCTTCGGGGGTCTTCGTCGGGTTGTTCGAACAGAAGACGACTGCGATACCCTGGTTTCGTAATCGGTCGATCGCTTCGACCGCTCCCGGGATCGGTTCGCCAGCGCGGTAGACCGTCCCGTCGAGGTCGACGACGACGCCCGCTATCGACCGGTCGCTGTCGGTCATCCTGTCGAGTACCTGGGTACGTCGGACCAAGTGTCTCCCGGTCGCCGTCTTCGACCCGGGCCGCCCCGTTCCGGAGCGTGGTCACGGAAGTGATTTCGCCACCTGTCGGGTCGGACCGGGGGACCACTACCTGACAGCGGGACCCGCCCGGGCCCCGTTTCGTTCGGGAACTCAGCGGCGAACAGCAGAGACGGTAGGGGATAGACTCGCCGTGTTCACTGTCTGTCAGTCAGGATGACACGATACTGTAACGCTCTCCTGATGTGGTAGTTTTTCAGTTTCGAACAATCCGTCGAGAGTGCCCTGTCGAGACAGCTCTCCATTTGCTCGACGAGTGCCTCTCGATCGCTCGAACTCGACCGCTCGACAGCCAGTAACACACCCATGTATCTGACAAATACTCCGACAACTCATAATTCATGGATGTTTTCACGACTGTGTGGAATTTGATCAAACGAGTAACACAGCGCCGGGACGATCTGTACGGAGACCCGGTGAGTGTCGACCCGACCGGGTCAGCGCGACCCGGGGGCGTTCACGCGAATCGAACGCCTCTGCCGGTTGGAAGCGATTTTCCCGTACATGCACCGGAACAATTCGACGGCACGGGGAAGGAGTGGGTCATGGATCCAGCGAGCGGTCGGTCCACTGACGACTCGCACGACGAGCGAGCACGACACCCACGATCGCAGCCAGAAGCGCCACACCGATCGCGACCACGTTCGCCAGCATCGGCGACTCGGTGTGGACGAGCGCCGCGACCACGAGCGGAACAGCCACGATACCCAGCGCAACGCCGAACGCCAGAAACCGGGGCGTGTCGAAGAGCAGTTCGTTCGGCGAGAGTCCCGTGATCAGCGCCGTCACGCCGTAGACGTACACCGCGACCAGCGGGAAGACGACGACGCCGACGGCCACCTCGACTGCCGGCACCCAGAGGAGCGAGCCCAGCAGATAGAGCAGTCCAGCGGGAATCGAGAGCACGAGATAGGCGCGGCGCTTCCCGGCGAAGACCGCCCCCATCGAGACGGGATAGCGGCGGTACTCGGCGGCGTCGTCGAACTGCGTCACCCAGCTGTAGGTCGTGAACGCGCCGAGTCCCAGCAGCGTCCCGACGGCGATGCCCATCGAGGGGTCCAGCGCCGTGACGCGACCCACCTCGGCGACGAGCACTGCGGTGACCAGAAAGAGCACGCCCATCGAGAAGAACACCTTCCAGACCGACCCGCTGGAACCCGCGACTTCGAGAACGCTCCGCGTCGCGACGCCGTCACCGAGGACGTCGCGCACTCGCGAGTATCGGTCGGACGAGGTCCGTGCGGGCCCGGTCTCGGCGGGCTGGAAGAGCACTGGCCCCAGGATCGACAGAATCGCTGCGGGGCCGAACCCCGAAATCGCGCTCGTGAGCGACGGCGTCTCGTAGAACCCCAGCGGCGAGAACGCGACGACGTCGACGCGCCCCGAGAGAACTGCGGCGACGATGCCCACGAGCACGAGCGCGACGAGGCCGCGGCTCCGGGTGCCCAGTCCAGCGAGCGTGAGACTCGTGCCGACGCCGAGCGCGAACGTCCCGCTGGTCGTCACCCACAGGAGCGCGACGGCCGCCGGCGCGACCCCTTCGAGAATCGCCACTGCGGCGTAGCCGACCGCCAGCGGGCCGAGAAAGAGCACCGAGTAATAGAGGAGGTCCTTCAGGAGGAAGACCGCGAGCAGGCGTCGCCAGGTTACGGGAAGCGTGCGCGCCGAGAAGACGAGCAGCGTCACGTCGCCGAGAACGTCCCGGAGGGCGTCGCGCCCGACGAGCCCGATGGTGCCGACCTGGAGCCCGAAGAAGAAGACGAGCCCGTGGAGACCGGCCGCGATGGCACCCATCGAGGCGTCGGTCAGTGTGAGCAGCCAGATGCCGACGCCCGAGAGTAGTGTGACGAGGACGGGAAACGCCGCGAAGCGGTCGCCGAACAGTTCGGCGTGGAGGCGCCACTCCTCGCGCATCATCCGCACGAGCAACCGCGACGTGAGACGGCCGCTGCTCGTGTTCCTGCTCCTGCTCCCGTCCGGTCTCTCTCCCGTCTCCGTGCTCATGTGTCCTCGACGCCACTGTCGGCCGTCCCGTCGATCCCTCCGTCGGCCGTCCGGTCAGTCCCGCCGTCGGCGGTTGCTGCCCCTTCACCCGCACTCGCGGGGCCGTCGGCGGTGGCGTCGTCGACCTCGCTCCGGAAGTATTCGAGCAGTTCGTCCTCGTCTTCGAGACCCCGCGGGTCGCGCTCGGCGACGAGACTCCCGTCGCGGACGATGCCGATCTGGGTACACAGATCCGCGGCGACTTCGAGGAAGTGCGTCGAGAGAAAGAGCGTGTTGCCCGCGGCGCAGTACTCCCGCAGGTGGTCGCGCACCTCGGCCTGCATGATCGGGTCGAGGTTGACCAGCGGCTCGTCGATGAACACCAGGTCCGGTTCGTGGATGAACGTCTGGGCGAGCATCACGCGCTGGCGTTCGCCCTCCGAGAGGTCGGCCGACATCGTGTCGAGTTTCTCGCGAAAACCCAGTCGGTCGGCCCACTCGGCGATGCGGTCCTCGGGCGCGTCGAACCCGCGGACGTCGCCGACGAACTGGAGGTACTCCCTGGGCGTGAGGAAACTGGGTGGGTCCTCGCGCTCGGGGAGGATCCCGACGACTTCCCGCACCGAGAGGGGGTCCGCGACCGGGTCGCGTCCGAGGACGCTGGCGCTCCCGCTCGTCGGTTCCGTCTGGCCGGTGAGTATCTCGATGGTCGTGGTCTTGCCCGAGCCGTTGGGTCCGAGCAGGCCGAACAGTTCGCCCTCCGGGACCGACAGCGTCAGCCCGTCGAGCGCCGTCACGTCCCCGTACGTCTTCGTCAACTCCGTCGTTTCGATCCCTGTCATTGCGTACACCGTAGAGCCGTCGCTTGCAGAGTTGTGCGTGTACTCCGAGTTATGGTTTTGGGCCGGAGTATCAGAACGTGTAGTCGGCAGTCAGTCCGGCGCGGGGTCGGTACGGTTTCCGGCGTCGAACTCCCCCGGGTCCTCGGATTCGGGTTGCAGTCGGTCGATCGAGCGCGAGCGTTTGCGCGCACGGAGGGACTCGTAGAGCCGGTCGGGCACCGTCTCGCGGATGTGCTCGACCGTCTCGATGTCGAAGTCGACGGCCTGCGGGTCGTCGCCCATGATGGACCGTGAGCCCGCGGTGTCGACGACGACCGTCCCGAGTTTCCGCCGGCGCTGGAATATCGTCTCGCTGCTGACGCTCGTCTGGACGCGGTGGTAGGGGACGATCTTCGTCGTCCGCGACCAGAAGCCGTTGCGCGTCACGACGTGGTCCTCGCCGAGGTAGTAGCCGCGGTGTTTCCACTTCAGGTGTGCGGCGACCGGCACGATCAACAAGCCCAGCAGCGGCAGGTACCAGTACGCGAGGAAGTCGACGACCGTCGACGCGAGATAGAGCAGGGCCGTCAGCGCAAGGACGACCAGCGAGTACCTGACCCCGTAGCGCTCGCGGGCGCGCTTGGGTGGGCGCTCGAACTGGTCGAGGGGAGCGTCCTCGATGGAGCGAGTCAGTCGCTCGACCCTGTCGCGCTCGGCCAGCGGGACCGCCGACTGCGAGCCCCCGGATTCCCCCGTCGAGGCGACGTGACCCGCCGTCTCGATGTAGAGCGCGGCGTACCCCAGCCGGCGCGCGAGGACGTTCTCCCGGACCGAGAGTGTCTGGATTTTCGAGAGGGGGATCGTCCCGCTGTACTTCTGGAGGAGTCCCCGCTCGTAGCGCAGTTCCTCCTCGCTACGGGTCAGCGTGAACCCGTAGTACCTGGCGGCACTGACCGCTCCCGCGAAGATCCCGATGACGACGATCGAGAGGATGGCCGCGATGGGGCCGAAGAGGACGCCCAGAACCGTCTCCGGGCCGAAGAAGACCGGCTCCAGTTCCTCGAAGAAAGACGGACCGAAGATCGAGCCCGCGAAGAAGACGAGCGAGACGACCCGGAAGTCCGTCGAGACGAGCGCGAGGACGCCCAGTTCACGCTGGGTGATCTCGAAGACCGTCTCCGCGGCCGGTTCGACTGTCTCGCCCTCGGGCGCGCCACCCGCCGTCGCGTCGCTCGTCCGGCGGAGTCGACTGACTTCGGACTGGAGGCGGTCGGCTTCGTCCTCGCCGACGTACTGGAGCTGTGCCTCGGTCTGGCCGCCGCCGGCCGTTTCGAGACCGACGCTGGCGATGCCCAGCACCCGCTGGGTGACCGACTGGCTGATGTCGACGTTCTGGATGCGTCGGAGCGGGATCTCGCGTTCGCGCCGGGAGAACACCCCCGACCTGATGTCGAACGTGTCGGCCGTGAGTTCGTACTCGTAGCGCTGGTAGTAGGCCACGAAGTAGCCGACGAACGCCGCCGCGATCCCCAGGACAGCCAGAATCCCGACGATTCCGCCCTCGGCCCCGAGTGCACCCGTCAGTCCCGGCACGCCGATGAAAAAGAGGAAGACGACGATCCCCGCGCCCTGCTGGACGAGTCTGTAGGGGATAGTCAGGACATGCAACTTGCGTGGGCCGCCACCCACGGGTTCACCACTTGCCGCGTCCGCAGGGGTGTCGTCCGCGGCGACTTCTCCCTCGGTAGTGTCGCCCACGACGTCGTCCGTGACGGCTTCTTCTCCGGTCGTGTCGTCAGTGGTGGCACCTGTTTCGGCGGTTTCGTCGGCGGTGCCGGGGGAGTCTTCCGGCGGGTCCGAGGCCCCGTCGCTCATACGGCGTCTTCCTCCTCGGATTCGATGGCGAGCCGTTTGAGTGCCTGCTGGAGTTCGTCGGCGCGGTCGTCGGTCAGTCCGGGGACGGTGACGTCGGCACCCCGCGACCCCGCGGTGTAGACGACCAGCGTCGAGAGCCCGAGAATCCGTTCGACGGGGCCGCGCCTGGCGTCGATGTGCTGGACGCGGACGTACGGCGCGACAGTCTGGACGCGGGTGAACACGCCGCGAGTCAGGTACAGCGAGTCTTCCCGGACCTCGTAGCGCCAGGACCGATAGTAGAGGACGGCGTGCAGGGCGGCGAGCCCGCCGAAGAGGAGGAAGGCAGCCACGCCGACGAGCACCGTTCGCTGTGCGAAGCCGAGGGGGAGGTCGCCGGGCGTCTCGACGAGGCCGAACTCGGGACCGGCGAACTGGAAGATGACTGCCACAACCGCCGCGGTAAAGAGCCCGCCTATCAGCCGGCTCGCGACCCAGTAGAGCCGGACCTTCGGGTCGAGACGGCGTAGTTCCCCCACTGTCTCCTCGACGAGTTCCTCGTCCAGTTCCTCGATCGTCGACGCCGACGTGACGGCGGAGTGTGCCGCCTCGGCAGTTTCGGCGTGAGTGGCGCCCGAATCGGTTGCGGACGGGCGGGCCTCGACCGCCTCGGTGTCACCACCGCTGTCGGGTTCGCCTGTCGTCTCGGAGGGGCTCCCGTCGGCGTCTGACTCGGCGGCGTCGTCGGGGTCGCTCATCGTCGGTGTCTCGGACGGCGGAGATTTAGTGGTTCCGCCCTCGTCGGCTATTTCGGCGACTCTGGGTCGAACCGCGCCGTGAGTCGGACCCCTTCCGGCTCGCTCTGTGCCGAAACTCAGAGCGCTTCGGGGTCGGTCCGGCGAGTCACCGCGCGGGCGAGGAGATAGAGCGCCACCGCAGCGACGGCGTAGCCCGCGACGTGGGCGAACGTGAGCGTCGTGGGGCTATCGACCGCCAGCTTGGCGACGGTGGTCGCGGGGTGTTCGGGCAGGAAGACGAGCGTCCCGAACACGAGCAGGACGACCACCGAGTAGAGCAGTTGGGCCTGCCGCCGCGTCCCCGTCAGGATACCGAGCAGCAGGCCGACCACGACCACCACCGTCGCGAAGGCGCTCACGACCACCAGCAGTGAGAGCGGGTTGGCGACCTGGATGCCGTTGAACCCCAGCAGGAGTATCCAGAGCGCGGCCTGCAGCGGGGCGATGGCTATCATCCCCATCGCCTTCCCGTCGACGATGTCGACGAGGGTGACCGGCGCGACCCGCAACAGTTCCATCGTCCCGCGCTCGACCTCCTCCGTGAACGCGTCGACGGCGATCGAGCCGCTGATGAACGGCGGGAGAAAGAGGAGGAGTGGGACGAGCACGGTGTAGGTGAACCCGAAGTAGGGGCTGGCGTCGACCTCACCGGGGACCGGTACCGTCTGGCGGTCGAGAGAGCCGGCACGGGCGATCCGTTCGTTGCGCTCGACCGCTTCGAGCAGGTCGCGGATCTCGGTGACGATCAACGTCGTACGTATGTTCTCTTCGGGCGCTAACACCTCGACTGTGATCCGCCCCTCGGAGTCGGTCGTGAGGAGGGCGGCGTTGAGTTCGCCGTCGACGTAGGCCCCGCGGGCCTCCTCGTTCGTCGAGAACCCGACCGCGCGGACGCCGTCCTGCTCCTCGGCAGCCTCGATCAGGGCGTCGGTGTGCTCGCCCGAGACGCCGACGACGACCTGGGTCCCCGAGACCGAACCGGGGTCGTACAGCGACGTGAGCCCGACGACCAGAAACGAGGAGAAGGCCGCGACGAACAGCTGGATGAAGAGTGCGAGGACGATCGTCTTCTCCCGACTCAGGGAGGCCACGTCCCGCCTGGCGATGACGACCCGCGGATCTCTGAGGACGTTCGGCAGTGTGAGCGACGCCAGCAGCGCGCCACCGCTGTCGGGATCCCCCGGTTCTCCGGAGCGGTCCTCGCCGCCGTCGCGCCACCGGTCGCGGCCCTCAGACATAGAGCGACACCACCGTGAGGTTGTAGGCGAGGTGTACGACGACTGCCACCGCGAGGGCGACGACGTACGGTCGTTTCCCGCGACTCGCGCCGAGTGATGAGATCGCCGCGGTCACGACGTGCAGGACCAGCGGCGCGAACAGCAGTCCCACGAGGACAACCGGTAGCGGGAGACCCGTTCCGAGCGTCGCCTGGCTTTCGAGCGCCGCGCGGCCGGCCGGAACCTCCGGCAGGTCGACGAGCTGTGCGATGAGCGCGAACTTCTCGGCGACGAAAAAGCCCAGCCCGCTGAAAAAGCCGAGTATCAGCGCGGTCTTCGCGCGCCGGTCGTAGCGGGCGTGTTCGTACCCCGCGTAGACGTGCAGGCTCTTGGCGAGTTCCTCGATGACCGCGACGGCCACGAGGATGAACGGGATCGACGCTTCGCCCAGCGCAAAGAGGAGCGCGACGACGACGAGCTCCGCGACGAGGACGAACGGGAGGAGCACGGCGGTCACCAGCGCGACGCTGCGATACCGGACGAGCGGCGCCGCGAGGGCGTCCAGCACCTTCAGCGGGATGGGCCGCTGGGTGAACATGTCCTCCTCGCGGTACAGTCCCAGGCCGAGGCCGAACAGCACCGTCGCGGTCAGGGTCGGCGGGAGCGTCGAGAAGGCGAACTGCCCCAGTCCGACGGCCTGCCCCTGGAGGTCGCGGACGACGAGCGTCAGCGGCGAGATGAGCGCGATGGGCGTCACGTCCGTGAAGATCGCGGGGACGAACGCGTAGGTCGTCAGCGAGACAGTGATCGTCACCGTGACGAAGGTGAGTTCCTTGAACGAGCGGGCGAACATCGCGCCGAGGAACGTCGCCGACAGGAAGAGCAACGCCAGCGGCGCCACCGCGAGCACGGAGACGTGTGAGCCCTGCAGGGCGACCGTGATGAGCGTCGCGACGGCCATCGCACCGGCGAAGTAGGGCAGCGTCTTGCCGGCGACGATGTCGAGTCTGGAGACTGGCGAGACCAGCAGGAGTTCGCCCCGGCGGTTGAGTCGCTCGCCGAGAATCGTCGACCCGTAGGCCTGGATGACGAAGTTCAGCGGGAGGACGAAGACGAACGCGAGCACGAGCGACCGGAACGGGAACGGGGGTGAGATGTCCGAGGGTGCGCCGCTGCCGGACCCGCCGGTCAGACGCTCGGTGAGACTCGTCCCGCCGCCGGTCGTCCCCTGCGAGTCAGAGCCGCCGCCGTCGCCACCGTCAGCACTGTCCCCGCCGTTTGCTCCCCCGGCAGTGCCGTCGCCGTCGCCGGTTCCGCCACCGTCGCCCGTCCCAGCACCGCCGTCGGTTTCGCTTCCCGTTCCGTCTCCACCGCTCCCGGATTCGAGCGTCTCCTCGTCGGTGTCCCCGACGGCGAGTGTCCGGGCCGCGTCCTGTTCGACGTACGTGAGGTTGACGACTACCGGGAACGCCGCCGAGACGTTGTCTTCCTCGTCCATCAGCGCGTCGTTGTAACTCTCGACGGTCGCCCGGAGTTCGGAGGCCGCCGCCCGCCCCTTCTGGGAGTCGGCGATCCGCCGGACCTGAGCCCCGCGGACGAGCACGTCCTGCCGGTCGGCGCGGACTGCCGACGGACTGGGTTCCTGTATCGCGAACGTCGAATCGGCCGCCACAGGTTCGTAGAGCGGACTCTCCTCGGAGACGCCGACACGGTAGATCCCCTCGTCGAGCGCGACGCCGTGTCCCGCCGCCAGCGGCACCAGTATCGCGATGCCGACGATCGCGAGGAGTGCGACTGCGATCGTCCGACGGTCGGCGCCGCCGGCGTTTTTCGTCACCTCCCAGCGCGCGATCCGCGGGACGTTGTCCGCCCGTTCACGACTCCATGCCCACAGGTCGCCGGCCCGTACCCGGAGTCGGCCCAGTCGACCACGTCGTTCGTCTCCGTCGCCGCCGTCCCCGTCGTCCGCCGCCATCAGTCAGCGGCCTCCGGCGGGCTGGCTCTCGGCAGTCTGACTCTCGGCGACGTTGAGAAACACCTCTTCGAGGCTGGACTCCTCGGTGCGGATGTCGACGACCTCTCCCCCCGCAGACTGGGCCGCGTCGCGGGTCTCGTCGACGGCGTCCATGCTCTCGACGACGCGATGATAGCGGCCGTTCTTCCGGACGCTCCCCGGCACTTCGACGGTCGTGTAGACGTGGTACTCCGTCTCGCCGTAGGCGTCCTGGAGTTCGTCGAGGTCCCCTTTCGCGACGACGGCCCCCTCGTTCATGATGGCGACGCGGTCACAGATAGATTCGACGTGAAAGAGGTTGTGTGCGCTGAACACGATGGTCTTGCCCTGTTCGCCCAGGTCACGCGTGAACTCGATGATGTAGTTCGTCGTGAGCGGGTCGAGGCCGCTGGCAGGTTCGTCGTAGACGAGGACGTCGGGGTCGTTGACCAGCGAGCGAGCGATGGCCACCTTGCGTTTCATCCCCTTCGACATGTCACCGAGGGGGCGCTCGCGATGTTCGAGGTCGAGTCTGTCCAGGGTGTCGTGGATCCGCTCCTCGGCGACGTCCCCGGGTACGTCGTAGAGATCCGCGAAGAAGTCGAGATAGGAGAGCGGCGTCATCTCCTCGTAGAGGGGCGACTCCTCGGGGAGGAAGCCGAGTCGGCGCTGCATCTCCGTCTCGCCGGCCTCGTGGCCCGCGACCGAGACAGTGCCACTCGTGGGTTCGAGCAGTCCGGCGATCATCTTCAGGGTCGTCGTCTTGCCGGCCCCGTTCGGGCCGATGATCCCGAAGACTTCCCCCTCCTCGACGTCGAACGTGCTCCCCTCGACGGCGACGAAGTCTCCGTACTCTTTGCGAAGGTCCCGGGCGGCGATCATTTTCCGGACCTTGCGAACGGGGGATTGTAATTGTTCGTCTCCGGTTATCTTTCGTGGTTCTCGCGTCACCGGGTTCCGGCGAGGCTGGGTGACTCCCACCGGCTGGCGACCGGTCCCACTGGTAGTCGACCGCTCCCGTCGCACACGGGGCGACACCTGTTTGGGTGAGTGGTCCCGAGCGCCGGTATGTCCGGCCTACCGTCTATCGAACGGTCGCCCGATGGACGGCGACTCGTCGTCGACCGGTTCGTCGCTGCCGACCGCGACGCCGTCTGGGAACTGCTCCGTGACACCCGGCGCTGGCCGGAGTGGGGCCCCAGCGTCAGCGACGTCCGCTCGACCGACCGGCTGATCCAGGCAGGCACGACCGGTGAGGTGCAGGTCGCCGGTGGCCCGTGGGTCCCCTTCGAGATATCGACCTGCGCGGACTACCGGTGGACCTGGCGCGTCGCGAAGATCCCGGCGACAGGCCACCGCGTCGACCCCGCCCCCGGCGGGTGTCGCGTGGTCTTCGAGATTCCACTCCTCGCGGCCGGCTACGCTGTCGTCTGTGAGCGTGCGCTCCGGCGGATCGAGCGACTCGCAACTGGCGAGTCGGCCGCATAGAACAGGTGTGTCTCCCGACGGCGGAGACTACGCGTCGACTTCCGGACGTCTATCGCCAACCGCGGCAATTTATCGTGTCGACTTCTCGATGCGTGCTTCGCTTACCTTGTGAATGTCCTCGCCCATGCCGCTGCCGTCGCAGTCCTCGGTCGGGCATCGATAGTGCCAGCCGTCCTCGGTAGCGGTGCGCTCGGCGAAGCGCTCGCCACACTCGTCGCAAAAGAGCTGTCCCTCCGTACACGTGTCGAGGTGGAGTTCGAGCTCGAGTTCTGTACCGAAGGCTCGCTTGCAGTTACGACAGACGTGAGTCATAGATCGGAATTCGACGTTATCACATATAGATACTCCGGAACGTTCACGTCGACCGGTTCGGACTACTTCCAGGCTAGGCAGTCTCTCGAACCGACAGACGACACCGAGGCTAGACGGCCATACGAACGAGTACGGTCCGGAACGCCTCGGTGAGGACCTGGACGACCGGCAGCAGGTGGATCCCGTAGTGGAAAAACACAAGTTGGGAGAGGAGGACGAACCCGGTGGTCGTCCCGGCGGCGACGCCGACCAGCCCGGCCAGCAGGCCTTCGCCCCGCTCGACCGTCGCGACGAGAACTGCGCCCGCGAAGAGCGCGACGCCGGCCACGACACCGATGCCCGCGAGCGCGTCGAAAGCGGCCGGTTCACCGAACTGGAGCCACAGCAACGCCGCGAGGAATGTGGGGACGCCGAGCAACACTGTCGCCTCGTAGGCGTAGGCGACGGTCCGGAGGCGGTCGGTCAGTGCATCGCCGAGTCGCCCGTGTTTGCACACCAGATAGACCGCCACCGGGTACAGTGGGGTCAGGTACCGGACTGTGATCTGGCCGCGGAGTGGGAGTCGGGGGAGGTAGACCAGTACGAGCAGAGTCGAGAACGCGAGCAAGAATGCGTCCGTCGGGGAAAGTCCGCCGCGGACTCGTTCGCGAACGCGGTCGACTGTCCCGCTCGGTCCGCGGGTGTCTGTGGCCGAGGCCCGCGACTCGCCCGGGCTCCGGAGTCGGTCGAGAACGAGTGCGAACGGGAGCGCGAGCGCGGCGCCGACCAGCGGCGTCGATTCCAGCATCGAGAGGTTCGACGCTCGCTCGACCGACCCCGGAGCAGTCAGCGGGATGTCGCCCCGGCTGACGAGCGTTACCTGAGAGAGACGAACGGGTTCGCGAACCACTGTAACTGCGCCCTCCAGGTAGACGCCGAGGACCTCGTCGAGCATCGGTCCGACGGCCGAGACGACGGCGAGGAGCGGGGCGAGGAACGGGACCGTCGGTCCAGTCTCGGTGCCGCCACTCGGTGCTCCGACCGCACCGTCGCTCGTCGCCACACTCGAAACGGTATCGCCGCTCGAAACGACCGCCTGCGCGGGGGCCTTCCCGGCGTTCGGCAGCAACCGGGGCGCCTGGACCGGGTTCCCCGAGATCAGGTAGTTCGTGAGGAAGAAGGGAACCAGCGCCGCAAGGAACGCCGCTCCGACGACCGCGAGGTCCCGCGGTGCGTTCGACGGTGCCGACGTGACGTCTATCGCCGCGAGCGGGAGGAACAGCGTCAGCGCGACCGGCGCGTGGACCCAGGTGAACAGTCCCACGAGGGCGTACATACCCGCCCGGAGCGTCGTCGGGTCCCGGGGGGCTGCCCGCTCGGCGCTCCGACTCCGGTAGAGCAGGTAGGCAACCGAGAGCACGACGGCGGTCGTCAGCGTGTGGCGCTTGGGGATCGTCGCCCAGAACGCGACCGGCGTGGCGAGTGCGACGAGGGCCCCGCCGAGCAGTCCGACCCGTCGCGTCCGGATCCGGCGGAGCAGCCGATAGGTCACGACGCCACAGAGCCCCGCCGAGAGGATCGCGAGCAACTGGAGCGCCAGGATCGGGGTCTTCGTGTCGGGGACCGGGGTCGGTGTCCAGAGGTTCGCCAGGAACGCGACGAGCGCCGCGAGGGCACCCGCGAGCAGGAGTCGCCGGTCTTCGCGCAGTGTGGCGAGCGTCCCCGCGAAGGCGACCAGACAGAGACTCCACAGTCCGGCGATGGCGACGCGCAGTTCCGCGACCGCGTCGACGCCCTCCAGGAGCCAGTAGAGCGGGAGCGCGGCGACGATCTGTCCGTAGTTACGGGCGTAGAACCGGCCGTCGACGTAGTGCATCCCGGGCGTGTCGAACCCGGGACCGAAGACGACGCGTTCGACGAACAGGTGGCCGTCGGCGACCGCGACGAGTCCGTTGGCGACAGCGTACGTGTCGACGATGACGATCCCGGCCTGCCAGCCGAGCGCGTAGACCAGCAACGCCCCGAGAAAGAGCGCCCCACCGGTCCGGTCGCCGACGACCCACAGGAAACAGCCGTCGAGTCGGTCACGTGCGGTCTCGACGACCCCGGCGGCCCTCACTGTCGTCCTGGCTCGGCCGCTACGCTCGACCCCGCGTTCAGCCGGTGGCATTCGACACCTCCACCGGGACGGACGCCCTGGAGACGAGTTCGTTCTCACCCTCGGTGACGAGCGCGACGTAGGCCGTCCCCTCGTAGTGTCCCGGAGTCGCTGACTCGCCGGGGACGTAGCTGTAGTAGTCGACAGTGATGGCCTCCTCGCTCGTCGGTCCGGAGACGATCCGCGTCACCGACTGCGAGAGGTTCAACGCCGGAACGAGCAGTCCGTAGGTCAACTGGACGTCGCCGCCGGTGATCCGGTCGAAGGTGACGCGAATGGGGGTTCCCGAGTACTGGTAGCGACCCGCGCCGTCCCGGGCGAGCGTGACGTTCGAGGGGTACTCTATCTCGCCGACGGTAGCGTTGCCCGGCGCGACGTCCATCGCGGTGACCCGCTCCTCGGTGAACGAGACGCTCCCGAGGATCGGGCCCGAAGCGAGCGTCACGAGGAAGACGAACGCAACCGTCGCGCGGGCGAGCAGTCCGGCCCGGTCAGTCATCGCCCGAACCGTCGCCGACTCGCCGTATGACCCTTTCCCCCGCAGTCTCGTCCGTGATACTGGCGGCGGACTCTCCAGCGGTCGGCGCGCCACGCAGACACTACTCGACTGTCACCGTTCAGGCGGGCGCTACCCGACAGTCACCGCGTCTCGATGTCGTCTTCGTCGCGGATGATCCGGGTCTCGGCCTCGCCGCTGGAGACCTCGTTGGCGAGGTCGTAGAACTCGTTTTGCATCCCGGCGGGGAACTCGATGACGCCCACCCAGGAGCCGTCGGGTTGCCACTCCTCGCGCTCGAGGTCGCCGAACTCCCTGATCTGTGCCTGTCCGCTGCCGGCGTAGTCCGGCGGGAGCTGGACCGCCACCGTGACCGTGTCGAACCGTATCGGAATGACGGGGCGGAGCGCGTCGAGGGCGTCGTCGACCTGCGTCTCGACGGGTTCCATCGGGTCGATCGTGAATCCGGCCTCCTCCAGGGCGGTCTCGATGCGCTCGGGCGGGTGAGGGGCGTCGTCCATCTGCGGGTTGACCGCGTTGCGCGTGATCCGGTTGACGAGTTCGTTGTGTTTGCGATCTTGCATCTCGCGGCGCTGTTCGGCCGTGATCTGGATGTCACCGCGCTCGATGACCTCCGGGATGATCTCCATCGGGTCCGTCGTTTCGAACACCTCTTCGAGCGAGTTCTCGGGCGGTCGGTCGCCGCGGTCGGCGTTCTCGAAGACGTCCTCGGCGGCGATGACGTCCTCCAGTTCGCCGTCGAACTCCCCGCGTTTGATCGCGAGGGCGGCGTCCGGGTCGACGAGCACCTCGAAGCGCTGCCCGTGGGATTCGAGCCGCGCCGTCACTGCCTCGTCAAGCGATATCATGCTACGTCGTAGCCCGCCGGGGCTGAAAGGTGTTTCCCGAGCGAGCCCGCGCAACCCCGAGTCGTCCCGTGCGTCCATCGTCCGACGGTAGCTGAGGATTTATACGGGGAGGGGTCGAACGCTGGACCGATGCGGTCGTTCGAACTCGAACTCCCCGCCGAGACGGCGGAGTCGGTCGAAGTCGAGGCCGACCTCCTGGGGTTCGACTCGCCGGGGTCGTACGTGCGCTGGGTCGTCAGCCGCCGCTTTGCCATCGACGACGGGAGTCAACTGAGCGCGACCCTCGAAGAGTACGCGAGTCGCGTCCGCGAACTCGACGACTCGGGCGACCGTGAGACGCTGCTGGAGGCGGCCAGCCGTGCCGACGACGCGGCTCGCCGACTCGAAGACGAGTCCGACCGGGCCAGAGAGTCCGAGCAGACCAGTGAGACCCGCGAAACCGGGGGCTCCGACGAGGACGACGGGAGTCGCGATCGAGACGAGAGCCGAGGGGGAGACGACTCCCTCGAACCGCCCACCGAGGGGTTAGAGGAGGGAACTGTCGACCGGATCGAGGACCGTGACCTCGACGCGGCCGCGGCCGCCCTCTCGAACGTCGAGAAGAGCCGCGTCGATACGTTCGCGCGGCGGGCGCTGAACCAGACGCGCGAGCAACTCGGCGACGACGTCGAGACCGGCATCGACTACAGCGCACAGAGCGGCGTCGACGACGCGCCGCTGGGCTCGGAGATCACCGACCTCGACGCCATCGAGGTACCCGGTCACGACGACGAGCTGATCGCACAGCGACGGCGGGCGGTCGGTGCGGCGCTGGCGCTGCTCAAGGACGTCGAGAGCGCCCAGCGAAGCGACTTCGTCGAGGCGCTCTACGAGGAGTACCCCGCGGGGTACGAGACGGCCGACAGCTGGTGGAGCTGCATCAAGCGCGGGCTCAGGCAGGTCGACCGCGTGAAACCGGCCGGTGAAGGCAGCCGCGTCTGGGGGTTCCGGACGACGCCCGGGCGCGTCAAACGGATCTCGTACTCCTGAGGAGGGCCGAACCCAACACCTGACGGGGGCCGAACCCAACACCTGACGGGGGCCGAACCCAACACCTGACGGGGGCCGAACCCAACACCTGAGGTAGGTCGATTCTCGGCCTGGGACGTCTGGAAACGGCAGTAAGTGTCGACTACTGGCCGGGAGCCGACGTCGGCCCGGGCGGCAGACGTCCGTCACACGGCGGGGAAACAATCATGATCACACCCCACGAAGTGGGGGTAACGGCCAGGGGGCCACTGATCGAGATGAGCACCACCGACACGGAGAACAAACTCTTCGAGTGGTATCGCGCGTACATCGGCGAACCGGACCGCGAGGTCGACGTCTACCTGGGCTTTACGCTGTTTTTCGCCGCAATCGGGCTCGGCGTGGCCGCCTTCGGTGCGACCGCGATCGGCGGCGGCCAGGGCTACGGGTTGCGGAAACTCGCGTTCGTCCTCGGGATGGCGAGTCTCCCGACCGCCCTGTCGAGCATCGTCGTCTTGCTCCCGGTCGACCGCCGGGGTCTCGTCGGCGCGGGCGTCGGCGCCACCGTCTGTCTCGTGGCGATCGGCTGGTTCACGATGGTCTATCCCAACCAGTGGGCCGCCGGCTCGGGCCCGACCTACAGCGTCCAGGTACTGTTCGTCTACAGCGTCGGTGTGACGGCCCTGCTGGCTTCGACCGGCGCCGCGCTCGTCGCCTACCACATCGACCAGACCCGACCCGGTCCCGCCGACATCGAAGCGCCCGAGGACGAGTCGGGTGCCGGCGCCGGAACGGGGACCGAAACCGAGAGCTACACCGACGAGGAGATCCGCCGGGACATCGAGGAGAGTCTCGAGGACGTCGACCTCAACTGGGGGGGCGTGGAGCAAAGCGAGAACACGTCCCTCAGCTTCACCACCGACGACTCGGAGTTCGACACCTCGGGGATGCAGGTCGAAGTCGAGCGCGTCAAGAGCAAGACGAGCGTCGACTCACAGGTCAACGGGCTGAAGTCGCTGAAAGGCGGCGACGACAAGACCGCGCGCTCGACGTCCACCGTCGACGACCAGACGGCCCAGCTCCAGCAACTCAAACAGCGCCGCGAACAGGAGCTGGCCGAAGACGACGAGGAGAAACCGCTGGCCTCCGTTACCGACCGCGTCGCCAACCTCTTCGACTGACGCCGCTGTAGAACGACTGTCGTGGCCCCACTCCTCTGAACTCCCGACCCCGAACGTATCACTGGATTCAGCCGGATCGAAACCCCGTATCTCCGACCGATCCCCCCGCGAACCACTGGTATACACTCTCTACCACGCTGTCCCGGACCGTACTGATATATTACCTGTCAGATATGGGCTCAGTGACAGTCCCGACTCCCCGGAATATTGACTCCGATAACCTGTCACCCGGCCAGCCACCGAACCGGGGCCGACACACGTCTCTTCGAGAGCTATCCCGGTGCAGTCGGGGGGTTTTCGCGATCGATCGGCGCTCGACACCGCGTTCGCAGACCTACCCCTCAGTTGTCATACGGTTATCTTTATTACACGACGGAAGGAAGGCCCGGACGTAGGGGGCAAATTATGGCAAAAGGTTTAGACGTCGGCACGATGAACATCCTCTCGGCGCAACAGGAGGGGGACGAGACGGTCTTCGTCCAGCAGCGCAACTCCTTCGTCGAGATCGAGTACAGTGACATGGCCGAACAGATGCTCTCGCGGAGCGAAGTCCTCCACATCAGGAAAGACGACCAGGTGTACGTCCTCGGCGACGACGCCCTGAACTTCGCGAACATCTTCAACCAGGAGACACGCCGCCCGATGTCGCAGGGTATCCTCTCCTCGGACGAGAAGTCGGCGATCCCGATGATGAAACTCATCATCGAGCAGGTCGTCGGCACGCCGGACCGGCCCAACGAGAAGGTCTTCTTCTCCTCGCCGGCCGACCCCATCGACTCGGAGCTTTCGACCCTGTATCACCAGAAGACGATCCAGTCGTTCCTCGAAGACATGGGCTACGACGCCGAGCCGATCAACGAAGGGATGTCCGTCATCTACTCGGACCTGGCGGACAACGACTTCACCGGCCTCGGCATCAGTTTCGGCGCCGGCATGACCAACGTCTGTCTGGCCTACTACGCGGTCCCCGTCATGAAGTTCTCCGTCGCCCGCGGCGGCGACTGGATCGACGAGCAGGCCGCCACGGCCACCGGGACCCAGGTCGACAAGGTCACCTCCATCAAGGAGGGCGACTTCGAACTCGACTTCCAGACCGACGTCGGCGGCGTCGAGGGCGCGCTCTCGATCTACTACGAGAACCACCTCGACTACGTCATCGAGAAGATCGCCGAAGAAGTCGACGAGGAAGACGTCGAGGAAGGGCTGGACGTCCCGGTGGTCGTCACCGGCGGCACGTCGATGCCCAACGGCTTCAAGAAGCTCTTCGAGCGACACCTCGAGGACGCCGACATCCCGTTCTCGATCAGCGGCGTCCGCCACGCCGACGAACCGATGTACAGCGTCGCGCGCGGTGGCCTCGTGGCCGCTCGCTCCGACGAGGACCAGTCCGGCGGCGGTGGCGGGTCACAGTCGACCGGCGCCACCGAGGACGCCAGCACCGACGGCGTCGAAGCGCCGACCGAACAACACGACTGAGACGGTCAGTCGTCGGTCGCCGACGCCTCGTCGGGTAACTCCACGTCCGAGACGGTCACCTCGGCGTGTCTCTCCTGGAATCGACTGATAGCGTCCGCCCAGCTCTCGGGCTCGCCGCCCTCGGGTTCGTGGCGTACCGGTACCTCCGCGTAGCCACACTCCCGACACACCCGGGCGTCGCGACCGTCGAGTTCGTAGGTGTCCATCGCTCCCCCACAGCGCTCGCAGACCATACACGCGGCTACGAGACGGCGGGTATTAATGATGGTGTCCGGTGAGAACGGGGCCGATAAGCCCGGTCTTCCGCGGGTCGACCGCGACGTGAGAAGCGAAACGGCTCGGTCCAGTCAGTCGAGTTACGCTACTCTTCGGTCTCTTCCTCGTCGTCCTCACCCTCGTCTTCGGACGGGAGCAGGTCGAGGTCGGCGAGGTGGGACTCGACGTCGTCGTCCGAGAGCTCGGAGAACTGCTCGTCGTCGACGCTGATGGTCGCGACGCCGATGCCCTGCGGTTCGAGTTCGTCGTTGTTGACAGACGCCAGCGCCGCCAGCGCGAGTTCGACGCCGGCGTCGAGGTCCATCTCCTCCTCGTAGTGGTCCTCGAGGTACTCGCGGATGTCGCCGCGGTCGGACCCGACGGCGAGGGCCTTCCACTCGTAGGGCGTCCCGGAGGGGTCGGTCTCGTAGAGTCGGGGTTCGCCGTCGGCGATGCCGCCGATGATGAGCGCCACACCGAAGGGACGGGCGCCGCCGACCTGGGTGTACTGCTGGATGTGGTCGGTGACGGCCTTGGTGAGCGTCTCGACGCCGATGGGTTCGCCGTAGCGCAGCTGGTTGACCTGGGCCTCGCGGCGCGCGAAGTCGATGAGCTGGCGGGCGTCGGCGACGTGGCCGGCACTCGCGATGCCGATGTGGTCGTCGGCCTTGTGGATCTTCTCGACGCTGGAGCGCTCCATCAGCGGCGAGCGGATCCGCTTGTCCACCGCGAGGACGACGCCGTCTGCCGTTCGGATACCGATGCTCGCTGTACCACGTTTGACTGCCTCGCGGGCGTACTCGACCTGGTAGAGCCGCCCGTCGGGCGAGAAGATCGTGATCCCGCGGTCGTAGGCCTGCTGTTGGGATTGTCCCTGCATACTTATAGATCGAGTTCGGTCGCCCCGACGAACGCGTTGTCGGCTTGCACGTCCACCCGACCGTCGCGGACGACGGCGGGTCTCCTGGCGTTCTCGAAGACGACGTTTCTCTGGTCCGTTCGTTCCGGTCGCCCGCCTATATGCTTTTCTTTACAGGCTCGTACCGTCCCGCCGACGCCTGCCACACGCAGGCCGATCTCGTGGCCGTCCACGGCGTCGACACACGCCAGCACTGCCCGCGCCCTGCCGACCTCGCCACGGCGGACGCGAACCACCGCGTGTCCGTCGCCGTCGGTAAACTCGAAGCCCATCACGCTCAGATCGATGGCTGCGCTCCCGACGTCACCCAGCAGGTTCTGTGCCGCGAACCAGCACTCGCGCTGGAACGCCCCGCGGTCGAAACTGGCGTCGGGCCAGCCCGTCAGCTCGACCGCCAGATAGCGCCACCGCGGCTGGAGGTGTTTCGGCAGGTGTTTCACACTCCCAACTCGGGGGGATGGCTCAAAAGCCCACTGAAGCTACACAAGGTACTTGCCCGGCGTAGACGGGGATCGAACCATGACTTCGCGAGAGCCCTCTCGGCGGCGCTTCCTGCGACGGACCGGGGCCGCGCTCGGCGTCTCGTCGTTGCTCGGTGCCGCCGGCTGTGCCGAATCGACAGATCGCCCAGCTGATTCCGGTCCGTCGGCCGCACCGACGCCCACACCGACGGCGGACGAAACGGCGTCTGTCGAGGACGCACCGACCGCGACGGAGACGACGACACCACCCCCACCGCTCGACGGTTCCTGGAAGAGTTTCCGCCACGACGCGGCGAACACGGGTGCGACAGACGACCCGGGGCCGGTCGAGGAACCGGACGAACGCTGGCAGGCCACGCTGAGCGTGGGGGAACCGGCGACTGCTCCGGCGGCCGGGGACGGCGCGTTCTTCGCCGTGACCGAGTCGGGCGTCGTCCGGGCGCTCGAAGCCGCCGACGGGTCCGTCCGCTGGACCGGGTCCCGACGGATGGACGCCGTCGCGCCCGTCGTCGGCGAGGGAACCGTGGTCGTCGCGGCCGACACGGAACTGGTCGGACTGGCGACTGACGACGGCGCGGAACGCTGGAGTGTGTTCCTCGACGCCCCGGTCGACGGACTCGCGACCGGCGGCGGCCGGGTCGTCGCCACGACCCGAAACGGCGTCGCCGGGGTCGGACTGACCGACGGCGGCCGACAGTGGCACCACTCCGTCGACGGCACGGTCTCGACCGCTCCCACCGTCGACGAAAGGACCGTCGCAGCCGGACTCGATTCGGGCACGATTCTCGTTCTCGACGCCGCGTCGGGCGAGAAACAGTGGCAGCAACCGGTCAGAGAGGCCGCCGAACACGCTCCGGCCGTCGCTGACGGACGCGTCTACGCCGCGGGTGAGTCAAGCGTCGTCGCGTTCGATGCCTCCGACGGGACCGAGCGGTGGACGGTCGAGACAGAGTACCCCGTCAGCGGAGCGCCACTCGCGACAGCCGAGGGGGTGTACGTCGGCGTCCTGAACGAGCACGCCGGGCGCACGCCCACCGGTGGAGACGGGGACGACACTCGAACGCCGACGCCCTACCCGACGGACACGTACGGCTACGGGGCGATCCTGCGCTCGCTCGCCCCTGGTGACGGAAGCGAGCGGTGGCAGGTGACCCTGACTGGGAAGTGGTACTTCACGGAGGGGGTGCCGACGATTCGCTTCGGGCACACCGACGACCGGGTGCTCGTGGGGGTACAGTCGACGCTCGCGGCGCTCGACGCCGACGACGGCGACCGCCTGTGGACCGCGCGCTACGACGGATTCGGCTTCGCCGTGACCGACGACGTCGTCTCGACGGGCACCCTGGGGGTCGCACTCGCCGACGGTTCGACCCGGTGGACGTACGAACCCGGCCGCAGCAACGTCGGGTCCTCACCCGCGGTGGTCGGCAACGCGCTCTACGTCGGGAGCGACGACTACCGACTGTACGCGCTCGCCGCGAATTCGGGGGCCGTCCAGTGGAGCGCACAGACCGACGGGCTGGTTCGTTCGTCGCCGGCGGTCGACGAGGACGCCGTCTACGTCGGGAGCAACGAGGGGACGCTCTACGCGTTCGACCGGACCGACGGGACGGAACTGTGGACCTTCGACACGGGCGGCACAGTGCAGTGGGCGCCGGCGCTGGCCGACGGCACGCTCTACCTGGGGAACTTCGACCGGACGGTCTTCGCCGTCGACGCCGCCGACGGGACGGAACGCTGGCGCGCCGAACCCGGTGGCCGGTTCGTCACGGGCGACCCAGCAGTCGGTGACGGCGCGGTGTTCGCGGGTGCCAACGGCGTCGTCGAGGCCTTCGAGACCAGCGACGGGAGCGAGCGCTGGGGTCAGGTCTTCGGCGACCGGGCGAAAGTCCAGTCGACGCCAGCCGTCTCCGGGGGTCGCGTCTTCGTCTTCGTGGGCGAGTCGCTGTACGCCTTCGACACCGCGAGCGGCGAGGAGGTGTGGTCGGTGGAAACGGGACAGTCGAACGTCGCACCGGCCGTCCGGGACGGGGTCGTCTACGCCTCGGCGGTCGACCGACGAGCCGAGGTGGCCCACGTCTCCGCGTTCGACGCCAGCGACGGCACCGAACTGTGGCGCACGGAGCTGGGTGAGGGCCGCCGGGTCGTCGTCGGCGACGGTACCGTCTACGGGGTTCACTACGACGCGCCCGCGGTGGCGCTCGACACCGAAGACGGGAGCGAACTGTGGCGCGTGGGCGACGCCGCCGCGAGTACGACGCCCGCACTCGCCGGCGAGTACCTGTTTTTCGGTACCGGCACGGGGCAGGTCCGCGCGGTCGAGCCCGGTCGCTGAGTGTGACGGTTGTGGGTGTGACTATCGCCGAGCGGACCACTCAGTCGTCGTCGTTCTCGGCCGCTATCCGCTCGCCGACGAGGACGCCGACCTGGTCGTGGACGCGTTCGACGGCCGTGAGCGCGAACCCGGCGTCGGTGAACGCGTCTGCGAGCACGCCCACCGTCGCGGGGTCGTCGACCTCGGGGCTGTAGAACGGCGCGCTCGGGTCCGCTTCGACGAAGAGCATCACGTCGCCGAGGACGAACCGGCGGGGTTCGAGGGCCGCGATCACCTCGATAGCCTCGCGTTTCTCCTCGTCAGAGAGGTGGTGCATGGCGAAGTTCGAAGTGACGATGTCGATGTCGACGTCAGCTGGCACGTTCGGCTCGCGAAAGCGCCCCTCTCCGAATTCGACGTTCTCGATCCCCTGTTCTCGGGCTTTCTCGCGGGCCTGGTTGAGCATCCCTTCGCTGATGTCACGACCGATGACTCGTCCCGCGTCGTCGGCGAGCGCGAGCGCGATGGCACCCGTGCCGGTCCCGAGGTCGAGAACCGTGTCGTCGGAACCAGGTGCGGCGTGTTCGACGACGAGCGACGCACAGGCACGGTATTCCTCGCTCTTCGCGTCGTCGTAGGAGGCGGCTTTCTCGTCGAAGCGAGCGGCGTGGTCGTCCATTGACGGAGTCATGGTTCACCGTTTCTCGCGACGGGTCATGAACGACACGACCGCGGCAGCCGACGGATCACTCGTCGGAGCCTTCGTCAGTAGAATCCTCGCGTAGCGTCACGCCGGGTTCGACGAACGCGTCCGAGGTGCGGTGGCGGTTGCGCTCCGCGAGTTCGCCCCACTCGGCGAGGCCCGACTCGACGGCGTCGGCACCGATACCCAGAACGTCACCGAGCGCGACGAGCTCGCGGGGTGCGCGCAACTGGAGGTGGCTCCGGGGGTCCCCACTCACCACGTAGGGCGTGTCGTACTCGCTCACGAGTTCCCAGAGTTTACGCAGGTCCCGGAGTGCCTGGACGCGCTGGCCACCCTCGGACCGCAACACCGGACGCAGCGAGAGTTCGATGCGGACGCCGTTTTCTGCGGCTGTCTTCGCGACGACGTGATTCACGTCGCCGTCGCCAGCCATCGGGTGGGCGAGGACGTCGACGCTCGGCTGTTCGACCGCGAATCGGTTCAGGGCGTTCGTCCCGCCGTGGACGGCTACGATGGTCGCCGACTCGCGATGAGAACCGACGTAGCCACTGGCTCGAGAGGGGTCGTCGGCCCGGATCTCGACGCCCTCGACGACGTCGATTCCGTAAGTCTCGGACACCGCTTCGGCGTCGTAGTCGGCACGGGCGTCGCCGTGGTTGCGCACGACCAGCCCCTCGAAACCGTACTCACTCGCCGCCGCGGCCATGCGTGCGACCGTCGCGTCCCCGTCCGGGTGGGCGTGGACAGCCTCGTAGGTCACGGATCGTCACTCCCGGGAGAGTCAGTCATCGGTCGTCAGTTACCGAGTGACTCGAACAGTTCGCGGGCGTTCGCGATTGCTTTCTCCTTTTTCGCGGGGTAGGCCTCGACCTTCGAGCGGAAGGTGATGCCGTCGCCCCGCCGGATCTCGCCGCCGTAGGCCGCCTGCTTGTCCAGCGTCAGGTAGAACGCACAGTTGTCGTCGACGCGCTCGCCGAGTTCGTCGATCACCGTCTCGATGTCGTCGAGTTCGGCGATGCGGTCGAGGACGTGTCGCATCTCGTCGGCACGCTCGACCCGGGCCGAGAGGACCAGAATGCGGTCGCCGTGGTGGCCCGTCGACTCCATGCGCTCGATCTCGGCGTCCTCGGGGAGGAACGTTCGCAGGGCTGTCTCGACCCGCTGGTCGTCCTCGGTGGCGTAACAGAAGGTCCGGAGGTCGACGTAGTGCAGCGGGACGGCGGCCATCGGTGCCTCGCTATTCCTCGTCGGTTTCGCCGGTTTCGTCGTCGCCGTCGTCGTCCTCGGGCGCGGCTTCGAGGTTGTCCTCGGGGACGCCCGCTTCCTGGCCGTCCTCGAAAGAGACGGTGTAGTTCTCGTCGCCGAACATCGTCTCGACGACCTGTGTGACCGTCCCTTCTTCGCCGTCGTAGTCGCTGTGCTCGTCGTGCAGGATGACGCGGTCGTCCTCTTCGAAAGCCATGCCCGTCGGTTCTCGACCGCCGGACAAAAAGGGACTGATCCGCCTCGAACGGGCGAGTACGTGGTGGGTTACGAGTACGAGGGTCGGAGTCGTATCGCACATCGAACGCGTAGCGTCACGTCGGTCCGAGTCCCGTCCGTGTACGCCCGTCACAGGTTCAAGACTTATGCCGACGACCAACGAACGACGGCTCATGACCACGTTCGCCACGACCACCACGGGGGAGTCGACTGCCAGACGACGTCGCTACCTGGCCCCGAGCGGCCCGGCAAGGCCATGACGACCGTCGACGACCTCTGGTATCTCGCCAGCGAGGCGAGCCAGCAGGCCGAACAGCTCGCCCACCAGCTTCGGGAGTCCCACGAGGAGTTCCTGGGCTACGACACCAGCCGCCGGGTGTCGCGGTCGCGCTTTCGTACCGTCTCCCGACGCATCGAACGCCAGGGGCTCCCCTTCGGCGCACACACCATCGCCTACCGTCCCTCCGGCGAGATCGTACTGGTCAAGCAGGCCGCTATCGACACCTGGGTCCTCCCGGGCGGCGAAGTCGACCCCGACGAGGGTCTCAGGGAGGGTGCCCGGCGCGAACTCCACGAGGAGAGCGGTATCGACGTCGACTACGAAGGACTGGGTATCCTCGGGGAAGTCACGTTCCGCTGTGACGGCCACGAGACCTGGGGTGTCCTCCCTATCTTCGAGGGCGAAGCGACCGAGACCGAACCCCACGTCGCCGACCCCGACGGGGAGATCACCGACGCCCGCTGGTTCGATACCCTCCCCGAGAACACGCGCGACCGGGAAATCCTGCAGTCCTGGCGCGACCGTCGATTCGACGGCTGAGCGGGCCCCGTCGTGCCGACGACGTTTTGAGGGCAGGGGGCCGAGGAGGAGTGTGGTTTACGCTACGCGCGGACTGGTCGAATCGTTGCTCCGTTCGGCCGAGGAGGCCGACCCCGACCAGGTCAGCATCTCGCTGTCGGTCACGCCGGCGGAGGAACTTCCAGGGACCTCGCTCCCCCCGGAGACGCCCGTCTTCACCCATTTCTACATGCCCGAAGCGGGCGGCTCGGTCAACTTCGTCTTCGGCGTCGACCTCGGGACGCCCGCCGGCCAGACCCAGGGCCGGTTCGTCTCACACCCCAACGGCGAGTTGCGCGTCCGCCAGACAGACGACTTCAAGGAACTCATCTTCGTCGCCGTCCCGCCGTGGACGACCGATTCGCTGTCCGTCTTCGACCGCCGCGGCGAGGAACAACCCCTGGAGTTACTCGACGTCGAACCGCCGGAAGAGTTCCCCGAGTGAGAGTATAGCTGGAGTCGAGAGCGAGAACCCGGCCTCCGGGGAGCTACCGCTCGCGGCGGTCGTCAGTCCAGATAGCCCAGGTCCTCGAGCTGGTCGGCGATCTCCGAGAACTCGGCCTCGGTGAGTTCGCCCTGCTGTTCGTGCTGGATGACGATGCTGCGCAACAGGAAGCGGACGAGGTCGCTCGTACTCGAAAAGCTCGTCCCCTCGATGGTCTCCTCGACGCGGTCGGCCAGGTCTTTCGGGATCGAGACCGTGGTGTAATCGGTCATATCGACCCGCAGGCGCGGCGGGCGGATAGGCGTTGTGTCAGAGAGACGGCGGCGCGTTGCGGTTTCACCTCGCCCAGGTCAGACCGCTTCGACGGTGCCTTCCCAGTATTCGGCGTCGCCGGAGACGGCCATACTGACGGTCATCTGTCGAGTCTCCTCCTCTTCGAACGACTCTTTCTTGCTCGCGGAGTTGAGTTCCTCGTCGGACCCGTTGTACGTCGTGACGGTCACGAGGATCTCACCGGCGCTCCCATTGTTTCGGACCAGAATATCGAAGTCGGTCTCACCCAGCAGGCTCCCTTCGACGGAGGTGTCCTGCACTTCCGGATCGGGGCCTGTCGCCGAACAGCCCGCCAGTGCCACTGTCGACGCGGTCGCGGCCGTGGCAGAGATGAACATCCGTCGTCTCATTTCAGCCGTTGCTCAATCTGCTGGGTAATGAATATCTCGATTCAGACAAATATGTGATGTTAGGAGAACACGATTCTCCGGGAGTGCCGGAGAAAAGAGCCGGATTTCAGTCGAGAAGTGATTCGATCTACATCAAGAACTGTACCCTAAACGTACGCCGAGCGAAGCGAGGCGTTTCACCGCCGGAGCGGGGCGAAGCCCCCGGAGGCGGCTTTTTCGCCCACGTTTTTGCCGGTCGGGTTCCCCGCAGCGCCGCCGCAGGCGGCGCGAGGAAACCCGACCGGGAAAAAGGTGGTTCGTAAGGGCTTTTTCGGGAGGGCACGCACGTCGGGTATGTTGATAACCGTCTCCGGGCCCGCGGGGAGCGGGAAGAGTACGTTCGCCGCGGCGCTGGCGGACGAACTCGGCTACGAGCACGTCAGCGGCGGCGATATCTTCCGCTCGCTGGCCGACGAACGGGGTGTCTCCGTGGTCGAGTTCAACCGCCTCGCCGAGGAGGACGACCAGGTGGACAGGGACCTCGACCGCCGACTGCGCGAGATCGCGAGCGAACGCGACGACGTCGTCCTCGAATCCAGGCTCTCGGGGTGGATGGCCGGCGACCACGCCGACATCAAGGTGTGGCTCGACGCGCCGCTCTCGGTTCGCATCGACCGGATCGCCGACCGCGAGGACAGCGACCCCGAGACGGCCCGGGCCGAGACGGTCGAACGTGCCGAGAGCGAGGCACGTCGCTATCGCGACTACTACGGCATCGACATCGACGACCGTTCGATCTACGACCTCGTCCTGAACACCGCGCGCTGGACCCCCGAGGGGGAACTCGACATCGTTCTGGCGGCGGTCGAGGCCTACGAGGCCGACACCGACGAGGGGAAAGTCCCTGTCAGGAACGTCGCGGACCACCTCTGACGATGCGCGGCCCGCCCGGCGACCGCTCGGCCGACGCCCTCCTGGAGTTCGGGGTCGTCAACCTCGACAAGCCCCCCGGGCCCTCCGCCCACCAGGTCGCCGCGTGGGTCCGCGATATGGCCGGCGTCGAGCGGGCGGCCCACGCCGGAACGCTGGACCCGAAGGTCACGGGCTGTCTGCCGATGCTCCTGGGCGACGCGACACGACTCGCGCAGGTCTTCGACGACAGCGTCAAGGAGTACGTCGCGGTGCTGGAACTCCACGGTCCCGCGCCCGCCGATCTGGAAACGACAGCCGCCGAGTTCGAGGGCGAGATCTACCAGAAACCACCGAAGAAGAGTGCCGTGGTCCGGCGGTTGCGCGTGCGGGAGATCTACGACCTGGACGTGCTCGAAGTCGAGGAACGGCGTGCACTCCTGCGGATTCGTTGCGAGAGCGGGACCTACATCCGGAAGCTGTGTCACGATATCGGGCTGGCACTGGGAACTGGCGCGCACATGGGTGACCTGCGCCGCGTGGGGACCGAGCCGTTCGACGACACCGACCTCGCGACGTTACAGGACTTCGCGGACGCGCTCGCGTGGGCGGAGGAGGGTGACACCGAGCCACTGACGGAGGTCGTCCAGCCGGCCGAGCGAGTGCTGGTCGACCTGCCGCGGGTGACCATCGCCGAGAGTGCGGCGCGCGAGGTGGCCGAGGGTGCGCCCGTCTACGCGCCCGGTGTGCTGGACGCCGACGAGGCCGACGAGGGGGCGCTGGTGGCCTGCTATACGCCGGACGGTGCAGCAGTCTGTCTGGGGTATCTGGTGGGCGATCCCGAGGCCGAGTCCGGGGCGGTCGTCGACCTGGAGCGAGTGCTGGTGTGAGCGACCCGCCCTGAGTAAGAATTTAGTTCTTACAACCGCTCGATTCACGTATGAGCGAGAGTACGCGGGTCACGGACAAAGGGCAGACGACGATCCCCAAAGAGTTGCGCGAAAAGTACGGGATCGACCCGGGTGACGAAGTGATCTGGATCGACACGGGCGATGGGCTTCGCGTCATTCGTGCGGACACCGACGCGGGTCGCGGGATGCTGGCCGAGGGACTCGACGACGCCGAACGGGCGGAACTGGCCGAGTCGCTCACCGCCGATATCCGCCAGCAACAGCGCACCGAGTGGGACGTATGAACCGTTACACCACCGATGCCGTCGGATTCGTTCGATACCTCGTCAACGAACTGGGGAAGGAAGCCGACCGGATCTATTCACGGGCAGAACGCGGCGAGGTCGTCGTCGAACTGCCCGGTATCGCCGCTTCGGAGACACTGTATCGGATCCAGAAAGGTCATCCGGCGAACGGCGTCAGTCTTCCCGGGACAGCCGAGGATGTCGCGGCCGGGATCCGGAATTTTCTCCCCGTGACACTCGTCGAAACGACGGTCGAAGACCTCGATCTGGTCGCCAGTTCCCGCGGGAGTCTCTCACTTCACGACGCGATGATCGTCGCCAGCCATCGAACCAGAGAGACCGAGGCCGTCATCACTACCGACACTGACATCGACGAGTACGGTGCCACGGTGGTCTGGGACTGACCGGTCACGGCGCGATCGAAACAGGGGTTACGAGCCGACTGAGCCGTCTCTCACTGGTCACAGCGTTTGTGAAAATCGAAGCGTCACGGCGAGCGACACGGATAGAAGTCGATCCTGTGACACCGGTTCAAAACGAAGGGCTTAATCAGGGGTGGGTCCTCTGCCGTAATGCGGGACCGTGGGGTAGCGGTATCCTCGGCGCATGGGGTGCGTCGGACCTGAGTTCGAATCTCGGCGGTCCCACTACATTTTCACGGCGCTCATTCACGAGCGTCGCCGCAGCGAACGTCACTCCGACTCGTCCACCCAGTCGGGCCGCTCGACTGCCGTCTCTCCCACGTCGACGACTCGATGGCTGATCGTCAGGCGGACCCGCTCTTCGAGATCGCAGTGGTTGCAGTGGTAGTAGTGCTCACTCGGGGAGTCGACTGGAGCAGTTCCCGCAGTAGTCGAAGCCCTGTTCGTTCGTCGCGCCACACTCGGGGCAGCGGACGGACATCTCGCCGTCCTCGTAGACGAAGTTCGATTCCGTGTGGTCCGACTCTTCGGGAGGGATCTGGTAGCCCAGTTCTTCGAGTTTCGACTGCTTCGGTCCCTGGCCGCGGATCCTGCCGAGAGTTCCCGCCGCACCTGTCTGCCCGCCGACGTCCCCGCCGAGCTTCCAGCCGATCACTCTCCCGATTACGATCAAGCCCGTACTCACCAGTAACAGCACAATATCGACGGTCGTGACGCCCCCGAACGAGACGCCCGATGGGCCGAGGAACGTGTTCACCGCGACGAGGAGAAACAGCACCATCCCCGCCAGGTAGAACAGGAGTCCGGCGCCCTGCCAGAGCAGCGTCTTTCGAAGCGACTGGCGCATACTCAACAAACGGGCTTGAGAGATATCAAAGTGTAGCCCGAGCGTCGGTCGTCGGTCCGCAACGACGAGCAATCTCCGGTGTGGGGCGCCGAGTCGAAAGCCGGCAACCCACCCAGTAGAGCCGGAGAGTTTTGCCACTGGCGGCTCATTCGCAGGTATGGAGTACACGACACTCGGGTCGACCGGCGTCGAAGTCAGCCAGGTCTGTCTGGGTTGCATGAGCTTCGGGAGCGGGCGCGAGTGGACGCTCGACGAGGACGAGAGCCACGAACTCATCGACCGCGCGATAGAACTGGGGGTCAACTTCTTCGACACGGCGAACGTCTACTCGACGGGCGAATCGGAGGCGATCCTCGGGTCGGCACTGGCGGAGTACGACCGCGACGAACAGGTCGTCGCCACGAAGGTCTTCGGCGAGATGGCCGACCATCCCAACGCGCAGGGCCTCTCGCGGAAGGCCATCGAGCAGGAACTGGAGAACTCGCTGGATAGACTGGGGATGGACACCGTCGACCTCTATCAGATCCACCGCTGGGATTACGACACGCCGATCGAGACGACGATGCGAACCCTCGACGACGCGGTGCGGCGGGGACAGGTCCGCTATCTCGGCGCCTCCTCGATGTGGGCCCACCAGTTCGCCGAGGCGCTCCACACCAGCGACCGACTGGGACTGGAGCGGTTCGCGACGATGCAAAACCACTACAACGTCCTGTATCGCGAGGAAGAGCGGGAGATGCTTCCCCTGTGTGACCGTGAAGACGTCGGCGTCATCCCGTGGTCGCCCCTGGCCCGTGGCGTGGCCGCTCGTCCCCACGAGGAGATGGCGGCGACGACGCGCGGCGAGACCGACGACTACCTGAAAGGGATGCCCTACCTCCAGGGCGGCGGCGAGACGGTCAACGAACGCGTCGGCGAACTCGCCGAGGACTACGGCGTCACGATGGGGCAGATCGCGCTGGCGTGGCTGCTCGACAGGGAGTGGGTCGACGCACCCATCGTCGGGACGACGAGCATCGAACACCTCGAAGAAGCCGTCGAAGCGACCGAGATCGACCTCGACGGCTCGGACGCCGAGTACCTCGAAGAACCGTACGAACCGCTGCCTGTCGCCGGTCACGAGTAACCGCACCCCGTCGCCGCCAGAGGAGAAGTGAGCGTCGGTTCGGCGATACTCGAACCGCCTCGCGGAAACCAGACCCGTTCGCCGGCACTCTCACACTTAAGCCGCTGTGTGTGGACGGGCCCGACATGGGAGACGTTCTCGTTCTCAACGGAACAGCACACGGCATTCCCTCAGCGGAGTGTGCCCAGGCGCTACGGGACCGACTCGACGACTACGAGGTCCACCTCGCCCGAACCGACAGCGAAGAGCGCGAGTTGATCCCCGACGCGGAGGTCGTGGTCGGCGGTTCTCTCGGCGGGGAGTTGCTCGATGCGGCCGAGAGCCTGGAACTGTTCGCCTGTTCGTCGGCGGGCGTCGGCCACCTCGACCTCGACGAGTTCCGCGAACGCGGGATCCCGGTCACGAACGCTTCGGGCGTCCACGGACCGAACATCGCCGAGCACGTCCTCGGCTGGCTCCTGATGATAACCCGACGGCTCGACGAGGGACTCGCCCGTCAGGACCGCCGCGAGTGGCGACACTTCCAGGCGATGGGCGAACTGAACGACTCGCGAGTGTGCGTCGTGGGACTGGGCGCTATCGGAACGACCATCGTCGAGCGACTCTCGGGGTTCGACCTCGAAACTGTGGGGGTCCGCTACACGCCCGAGAAGGGCGGCCCGACCGACGAGGTGTACGGCTTCGACGAACTGGAGTCGGCACTCGTCGGTGTCGACTATCTCGTGATCGCCTGCCCGCTCACGGAGACGACCGAAGGGCTGATCGGGGCGGACGAACTCTCCTGGCTCCCGCCCGAAGCCGTACTCGTGAACGTCGGGCGCGGACCGATAGTCGAGACGGAGGCGCTGGTTGACGCTCTCCGGGGGAACAAACTCCACGCCGCCGCGCTGGACGTGACGGACCCGGAACCGCTCCCCGAGGACCACGAACTCTGGAATCTGGGGAACGCCTACATCACCCCGCACAACTCCGGACACACGCCCCGCTACTGGGAGCGCGTGGCGGAGATCCTGGTGCGGAATCTCGATCGAGTCGAGGAGACCGGCACGTTCGAGGGCCTGGAGAACCAGGTAGCCTGACAGTCCTCTCTGCCCAGGGCGTCGACCGTGTGGGTGTCAGTCGTGTCGCTGGCCGACCGAGGGGTCGGTTTCGCGGGCGGCGATGGCCCGTTCGATGGCCTGTTCGAGCGCGCGAAAGTGCATCTCTTCGATGGCGCCCTCGGGCGTGTACCAGCAAAACTCGTCGCGCTCGTCGCTCAGTTCGACGTTCCGACTGCGCGCCTCGACGCGGTAGAGGACCGCGTACACCGGCGAGTTGCCGCTCCCCCAGATGTCGGTGACCGTCTTGACCGGTCGTTTGACCGTCGTCTGGAGGCCGACGTCGTCGTAGAGTCGACGTCTGAGTGCCGGTTCGGGGTCCGACCCCGCCTCGATGCGGCCACCCGGGAAGGTCCACGGCCGCAACCCGCTCGTGACGAGGAGGATGTCGCCGTCGGGCCCGAAGACGATCCCCCGCTGTGTGACGTTCCCTTCGAAGTACTCCTCGCCCATCGTATCGGTGATACGTTCCGACGCCCTTGAACGTTTACGTCCCACTTCCCCGACGTGGACGTTTCGACCGCCTCGTAGAACTGTGATACTACCTCAGATCGGAACGGAACGGCTGTCGGACCCGATCTCCGACTCGAACCGGCGTCGGTCAGCTGTACTGGAGGTTCACTTCGACGATGTTCGCAGTACTGAGCACTTCCGAGGGGATCGTCTCCTCGAACCGTTCACCGTTCATACGGCTCTTCGGGCCGGAGACGCTGACGGCCCCGACGACGCCGTTGGCGGTGGTGATCGGTGCGGCGATACAGCGGACGCCTTCGACGCGCTCCTCGTTGTCGATCGCGTACCCACGTTCGCGGATCTCTTCGAGTTGTGTATCGAGTTCCTCCCGGTCGGTGATGGTGTTCTCGGTCACGGGCTCGAGTCCCTGGTCGGCGAGTATCGCGTCGCGTTTCGATTCGGAATACTCGGCGAGGATCGCTTTCCCCATCGCCGTCGTGTGCAGGTCGACGACCATCCCCTCGTAGGTGTCCAGCTGGACTGACTGGGTGCCCTTGAGCTTGTAGAGGAAGATCCCTCGCCCGTCCTCCTCGGTCATCAGGTTCGCGTGTTCGCCGGTGTCGGTCGCCAGCTGTCTGAGTTCCGACTCCGCGACCTGGAAGAGTTTCTTCTGTGACCGCGCGTACCCACCCAGGTTGAGGAACTTGATACCCACTCTGAAGGTGCGGCCGTCCTTGACGAGATAGCCCGCGTCGGTGAGTGTCTTCAGGTGGTCGTGGACCGTACTCCTGGGTTTCTCGAAGTGTTCGGCGACTTCCGGGAGTGTCGCGCCGTCCAGTTGGTGGACTGTCTCGGCGACGTCGAGGCTCATCGCAGTCGACTTGATCGGCGGGTCCTCGTCCGTGTACATACGACTGGCATCGTGGCGCACGACAATCAATCGTCCGGTATAATCGGATCCCCTGGGCCGGAGCCCTCGGGTCGAACCTCTCGGGCCGGAACCCTCGGGCTGGATCCGTCGTATCTTTTGGGAACCCTCCCGCGAATGGCTGTCTCGTCGGACGACACGGGAATATTCCACATGTGCCCGTGATATCTGGTTGCCACTGGTCACGTACTTTCATTACCTGTCGACTCGATACACTCTCCGCTGCGGTAACAGGCGACTGTACCGCACCATCGCGGACCGGAGGAGATCATGTCCGAAGAGACACAGACTGATGCGGACTACGGGAAGAGAGTGAACCGACGAACAGTGTTGCGGTCGGCGGCAGTCGGTAGCGCGGTGGCAGGTGGGGCCGGAATCGTCGCGGGGAATCGGTCGAACCACGACGACGATGGCGACGAGAACGGCAGTCCGGGGTTCCCGCCGTCGGGGATCACGGAGTACGGTCGGTCGGTCGATCTGGGGAACGGCGAAGTGCGGACGTTCACGAGCGTGACGGGGTCGGACGACCCCAGGTACCACGGCGTCGAGTTCGACCGCGCGGCGCTGGAGGGACTCCCGAGCGCGGAGGACCTGGCCACCGCCGACAACCGGGGGGAGACGGACAAATACCGGGCCGGGGGACAGGCGGCGACAGTCCACTTCAAGGAGTCGCTGCAGTTTTTCGTGCCCTTCCCGGACGCGGCGGCGACGCCGTTCACGTTCCTCGGGCTCAACTGGAACCCCGGCGGCCACCACGGCGGGGCGGGCGCCTGGCTGAAGCCCCACTTCGACATCCACTTTCACATGCTCGACCCGGCGACGGTCGACAGCATCGAGGGACCGGGACTCCCGCCCTACGACACCGGGAACGGGGAGTTCACTGGGGGGACCCCTGCCCCGGACCCCGACGGCCGCGTCGAGTCGACGAACTTCGACGACGACCAGCTCCCGGAGGGGTACGCGCGGCCGCCGGAGGTCGTCGCCGACCAGCGATACATCACCGACATGGGCGAGCACGCGGCGCCGGGTGACGCGCCGGAACTCCCGGACGCACCCGGCGAACCCGGCGACCCCGACCAGTTCACCAACACGCTCATCCAGGGGTTCGTCGGCGACTCGGAGGGGTCACGACTCGCGTTCGTCGAACCGATGGTCACGCTGGAGTACCTGCGAGGGATCGACCACAACGAGCGGTTCGACGTCCCCCAGCCCGAAACGTACCCCCACGAACAGCAACACCCGACGCGGTACAGCGTCCGGGACGTCCCGGCCAACGACACGATAACGGTCGTCCTCCAGGACTTCCAGGAGGTCTGAGACGACTTCCGGGAGGTCTGCGACGACTTCCAGGAGGGCAGAGTCCAGTCCGGGCCCGTGCTCGTGTCCGTACCCGTGCCCGGGCCCGTGGGACTTAACCCGTGATCGGCACAATCGAGGCGTATGACAGCAGGCGACGCGTTCGCACAGCGACAGTTCACGTTCGACTACCAGCCGGGCGAACTGCGCTGTGGTCGGGGCTGTGTCGCGGGCCTGGGAGAGGCACTCGCCGACCGCGACCTCGACAGCGCGCTGGTGGTGACGGGGACGAACGTGGGCGCGAACCCCGAAGTCGTGGACCCCGTCGAGGCCGGCCTGGGCGACCGACTCGCGGGCGTCTTCGACGGGACTACACCCGAGAAGTACCTCGCGACCGGGCTGGCGGCCGCCCGCCGCGTTCGCGAGGATGACATCGACGCGATGGTCGCCGTCGGGAGCGGCAGCAGTCTCGACGTCGCCAAAGTCGCGAGCGCGCTGGGGAGCAACGACGACCTCGACGCTGCCGCCGAACACACTCTCGAAACAGGTTCGGTCCCGCTCGACGACGGCGGAACCCCGACGCCCGTCCTGGCGGTGCCGACAACGCTGGCTGGTGCCGACCTCTCGGTCCTCGCCGGCATCGGCCTCACGCTCGACCCCGAGAACACCCCCGAAGAGGAGATTCCGGGAGGTGGCGTTAGCGACGGTCGGCTGATGCCCGCGGCACTGTTCTACGACCTGGCACTGTTCGAGACCACCCCGAAGGGCGTGCTCTGTGCGTCGGCGATGAACGGCTTCGACAAGGCTGTCGAGTGCCTCTACTCGCCACACGCGACACCCGTGACCGACGGGACAGCGACGCGGGCACTCTCGCTGATGCAGTCTGGCTTCGAGACACTCCCCGAGGACGACATGGACGAGGACGCACTCTACGAGTCGGTCGCGGGGGTCGTCCTCGCGCAGTACGGCATCTCGACCCCCGATGTCTATCGCGCCTCGATAATCCACGCCTTCGGTCACGGCTTCAACGGCTACGGTATCCACCAGGGTACCGCCCACGCCATCCTCGCGCCCCATGTCCTCCGCTATCTCTTCGACGAGGTGGACGGTCGCTGCGACCTGCTCGCCGAGGGGTTCGGCGTCTCCGACGCGGACGCGACCGACGCGGAACTCGCCGAGGCAGTCGTCGATGCAGTCGCGAGCGTCAGGGACGACCTCGGACTCCCGTCGCGACTCCGGGAGATCGACGGGCTCGAACGTGGGGACTTCCCCGGTATCGCCGAAATCGTCGCGGAGGACGGCTTCCTCGACAACGCGCCCGAGGGTGTCGACCCCGACACCGACGACGTGGAGGCTGTCCTCGACGACGCGTGGTGAGGTGGGGGAGTAGCTGCCTGCATCGTGTCTCGGGGCCCTTCTCACACCTCTTTCGCTCGTTCGTGAACGGTAACGGAAGGGTGTGTACTGACCGATTGCGGTGAATCGAACGTCCGCCGAGCGAAGCGAGGCGGTTCACCGCCGGAGCCGTCGAAGACGGCGGAGGCGGCCTTTTTAACCCATGTTTTTGCCGCGAGTGGTACCCGCAGCGAACACGGTGAGCGAGGATACCCGAGCGGGAAAAACATGGCCTGAATTGAACGACCTCTCACTGGTCGTCGGTGGATTGATGCGGGCGACCTCGGAACCGCCACACATGGTCGGACACACGACGTACGATTACGCGGGCGAGACAGCTATCGTCACGGGGTCGACGAAGGGCATCGGCCGCGGTATCGCGGAGGGACTCGCCGACGCAGACGCGAACGTGGTGGTCAACTCACGTACCGAGGCCGACGTCGAACGCGTCGCGGCCGAACTCGACGAGCACGGAACGGGCGACGTGATCGGCGTCGCCGGGGACATGGCCGAACCGGAAGATATCGAGACGCTCGTCTCGACGGCTATCGACGAGTTCGGGCAGGTCGACCTGCTGGTCAACAACGCCGCCGTCTGGCCTCGCGAGGAGTCGCTCGTCGACGCGTCACTGGAAGACTGGGACTACACGCTCGGGGTCAACGCCCGAGCCCAGTTCTACGCCGCGAAACTCGTCGCGACGCACATGATCGACGAGGGGATCGAGGGCAACATAATCAACCACACGAGCCAGACGGCCGACCGCCGCTCGGGCCCGCGCGGGCTCTACGGCATCTCGAAGACCACAGTGACTGGACTGACGTGGCGACTCGCCATCGAACTCGCCGAACACGGCATCCGGGTCAACGCCGTCTCGACGGACCTCACCGAGACCTACCAGGTCCGCAAGGAAGCCGAGATGGCGGCCGCCGAGGACCCCGACCGCTCTCCCGAGGAGTTCCTCGACGAGTGGGGTCGTCAGCGGCCGATCGGTCGGCTCGGTCGGCCCGAGGACCTGGCGGACGCCGTCATGTACCTGGCGAGCGACCGCGCGAACTACGTCGTCGGGACCGTCCTCCGGGTCAGCGGCGGCGGGAACCTCCAGTGACCGCGTGGGGCCTGGGCTGAAATTCGTCGGCGGCGTCCTCGACGAAAGTTCGCAGATCCCGCGGCGGCCGACCGAGGATCCGCTCGACGGTGTCGGTGACGCGACCGGCGAATCCCAGGCGAGCGGTCGTGTAGATGGCGACCATGACGAGCACGAACCCGAGCGGTACCCCGCGGTCGCGCCACCGTGAGACGAACGCCGGGATCGACGGCGACCGATACCGTACCGGGCGGTCGAGCACGTCACTCAGGACCGCGGCGACCTCGTCGTAGGTCAGCGCGTCCGGCCCGGTGAGGTCGTAGGCCCGGTTCTCGTGACCGGGTTCGGTGAGGACCGCCGCTGCGACGGCGCCCAGATCCCGTGCGTCGACGAAACTCGTCTCGCCGCCGCCGGCCGGGACCGCGATCTCGCCTCGCTCGCGGATCTCCCAGCTGTGGACCTCCGTGAGGTTCTGCATGAAAAAGGAGGCCCGCAGGAACGTGTAGTCGACGCCGCACTCTGCGACGTGGTTCTCGATACGGTGGTGGGGGATCAGGACGTTCTTCTCCGCGCCGAGCGTCGAGAGGTAGACCACGTGTTCGACGCCAGTCCGGGCCATCGCGTCGACGAACCCCGTCACGTCGTCGGCGTCGACGGTCGGCGGTCGCAGCAGAAAGGCGCTATCGACGCCAGCGAGCGTCTCGCCCCACGTCTCGGGTTTGACGAGGTCGAACGCCACGAACTCGTCGGCGTCGAACTGGTCGGCCGCGTCGTCGGGGTCGTGGACCGCCACGCGGACCTCGAAGTCGCTCTCCGAACCGTCGCGCGCCGCGAGCTGGTCGACGACGTGGCGGCCGACGGTTCCGGTCGCACCCGTCACGAGCACGGTCCGGGTCATCGCGGAGCCCCGCCGACGACGAGAGCGCCGACGGACGCCGCGGCGACGACGACGTGCATGACCATCAGCGCGAGTACGCCGGGCACGGTCGCCGCCGGGTCGCCGGCCAGCAACCCGAGGTCGGGCAGAAAGGAGACGACGAGCACGGCCGCCGCGACCCGGACGAACGTGCGGTCGACGTCGTCGACGTACCTGGAAAGGAGAACGTAGACGACCGTCGCGCCGACAGCACCCAGCGCCGACAGGAAGACCACGGGCGGGTACGTCAGCGCCCGGAAACCGGGTGCGACGCCGGCCGCTCCGAGCGCCCATACGAGCGCCGCGTTGACCAGTACCGACGCGACGACGGCGAGGGTACCGCGGACCGTCACCGGTTGCTGGCGAACGCTTGCGAGGCCGGATCGCGTCTCTGCCATGGCTATCAGTACGTCTTCAGAACATATACACTCGTCCCCGCTGGTTCCAGTTTCCGTCCCCGGCCCCGGGACGGGTGTCGCTTCCGGTGGCCGCAGCCAGCCGTGAGTGTCGCTTCCGGTGGCCGTAGCCAGCCGTGAGTGCCGCTTCCGGCAGATATTTTCTGGACTCTGCCGAACCCCGGGTATGACCATCGAGCGGGTCGCCGTCACGGGCGGCAACGGCAAGATCGGGACGGCGATACTCGCGGAGTTCGCCGAACACGGCTACCACACGATAGACGTCGCCCGTGGGAAACAGCGCGAAGAGGTCTCCGACGAGTACCGGACGACGGACCTGCTCGACGCCGGCGAGGTCTACGGCGCGTTCGCGGCGAGTGACGCCGATGCCGTCGTCCACATGGGAACGATCCCCTCGCCCACCAGCCACGCCGGCCACACGACTTTCGAGAGCAACGCCATGTCCGCCTATCACGTTCTGGAGGCCGCGACGGCCCTCGGTCTCGAAGCGGTCGTCCTCCCGTCGAGTATCAACGTCATGGGTGCGGACTTCCAGGAAGCCGAGACGGACGTCCGCTACCTGCCAGTCGACGAGGACCACCCGCTCACGCCCCGTGACCCCTACGCGCTGGGCAAGCACACGACGGAAGTCCTGGGCGATGGCTTCGCTCGCCGGCCCGACACCCCGCAGGTCGCCTCGCTGCGCTATCCGTGGGTCGCCACGAGCGAGGAGCTCCGCGGTGCCTACGCCGAAACCGACCGGAGTCTCGCCGGCATCCGCGACGCCGACTGGGGCGGCCGGAGCACGCTCTTCTCGTATCTCCACCTCGACGACGCCGCCAGTATCGCCCGTCGGGCTATCGAAGCCGACCTGGACGGCCACGAAGCGTTCTGGGCGGTCGCGGCCGACACGAACGCCGCCACCCCCTCCGACCGACTCGTAGCGGAGTTCTTCCCGGGGGCGGAGGTCCGCGGCAAGTTCGACGAGTTCGAGTCGCTGATCAGTACCGAGAAAGCCCGCGACCTGCTCGACTGGGTGCCCGAGCGGTCCTGGCGGGAGCTGTAGCAGTCCCGGCAGGGACGGGAGTGCCCTCGGCGAAACCCGTCGACTCCGCCGAAACCTGTGGCTCGCGATAGAAATCGTCCGCCGAAAAAAGGCTCACTGTGTCAGTCGGTCCGGGCCGAGCCCGGGACCGGTGCTGGATCGTCCTATTCTCCGCCGGAACTAGACGTGGATTCCGACGAACTACCGCCGCCGGAGCCCGTTCCGCTGCCCGACCGGCCGCTCTCGCTGGTGCCGCCGTCGGTCGCGTTGCCGGGGACGACTTCGATGGTGATCGTCCGTTCGTCGGGGAGCGCGTAGGGCGTGCCGTCCGCGTCGACGACCCAGTCGATCCGGAACGTGGCGGTGTTCGTCCCGGTAGTGTTCTTGTCGACGCTGAACACGTTTGCATCGGCGCCGACGTTCCCGACCAGCACCGTGCCGTTCCCGGTGTTGCCGTCGAACGCTTCGGCGGACGCGTCGGCGTGGTGTTCTGACCAGCCAGCGCTGGCTCCTGCGCGCGAGGCGTTGATCGAGACGTCGGCCCTGAGACCGATAGAGGGCTCGCCGGTGCGGTTGAGGCTCAGCGACATCGCGGAGATGCCGTTCGTGACGTTCGTCAGCGTGACGTTCGTCGTCGCCCGCTCGCCGACCGCGACGGTGAGCGTCTCGTTTGCGAGTTCGACGCCGAGCTGGCGGTCGAGGCTCTTGCCGACGACCACGCGACCGGTGGCGACCGCGCCGCCGTCGCGCGTGTCGACGCCGCTGAACTGGAACTCGTACATCCCCGCGTCGAAGGCGTCGACCGAGGCGTTGATCGAGTTACGCTCGCCCATCTCGATGCGGGCGGCCGGTTCGCCGTCGACGGTTTCGACGCCGACGAAGCCGGGCACGTCGCCCAGCGCGTTGCGGAGTTCGGCGGCGGACGCCGACTCGCCGGTCGAGCGCTCGGCGCTCACGTAGGCGTCGTAGTCGGTCCGGTGGGACTCCGCGGTGAGGGTGACGACGCGTTCACCGGCGGCGACGTTGAGGAACGTCTGGCTGGTCTCCAGCCGGAAGAAGTCCTGCATCGTCAGCGTGAACGCCGCTTCCTCGCGGTCGGCCGGGCCCGTCACCCGTCCGTCCTCGAGTTCGACAGCCTGCCCGTCGGCCGTCTGGAGGACGTACTCGCCGCGCGGCAGCGTCGCGGACTCGACGACCGCCTCGCCGCCGTCGACCGCGATCCGGCGGACGACGTGAGGTTCGAACTCGTCGTGCTCGTCGGGGATCCGGACGAGTTCGTAGGTCTCACCGCCGTCGCTCACCCGGAGGTTCTGCCCGCGGTAGACCGTCTCGTTGGACGTGATGCCGACGTCGGCGGCGATACTCGCGTCGGCCGAGGTGTCGGACTCGGGGATCGACACGCTGTCGAGCGACGCCGAGAACTGGTCGCGGAGCGGGTACTGCACGGTCGCGAACGTCAGGTCGTCGCCGGTGCGAGCCACCGTGGTGGGGTAGCCCGACGTCTCGACTGTCTCGTCGAACAGCTGGGCACCGTCGGTACCGATACCGAGCAGTCGCATCCGGGAGCGCTCGCCGGCGAGCAGGCCTTCCTGTCCGACGAGGGCGAACCCGCCGTCGACCGGGATCAGCTGCTGGACCTGCGTCTGAGTTCCGACGCCGTAGACGCGGGTCCAGGTGGTCTGGCCCTCGCTGTCGATGCCGGCAGCCCACGTGGACATCCCGCCCGCTCCGAAGCCGGGACGTTGCTGGCCCGCGAGGACGACGCCGCCGTCCTCAGCAGGGACCGCTCCGACGACCCGGTCCGCGTCGATGCCGGGATAGGTCTCGTTGAGCGTCGGACGCCCGGACTCGGTGGTCCGGAGCACCCACGGCTCGCCGAAGCCGGCTTCCCCGGCCACGAGGAAGCCGTCCTCTGTCCGTTCGAGCGAACTCGGCGACGCCCTGACGTCGTACGTCCGCTCCCAGACCGTGTCGCCGCCGGCGTACTCGGCGAAGCGGACGCTCTCGGACTCTGACTCGGACCCGGCCGTCGTGTAGGTGACCGCGACGCCGTCGTCGCTGGTGACGAGCGACGCGCCGAGCGCGTAGCCGGTAGTCCCGTCGAGAGTGGTCTGCCAGGCGACGTCACCGCCCGCCGTCAGCCGGCCGAGTACGAACTTCCCCGCTCGATACCCGGCTTCAGGGTCCGCTGGACGGTCGGTTTTCAGGAAGTACACCGAATCGCCGGAGTCGACCGTGAGGTCGACGATCCGGGTGTTGTTCGCGCCGTCGAACGTCGTCGTCCACTCGGTGTTGCCGTCGGCGTCGAACCGCATCACCGTCGCGTTGGCGGTCCGGTTCTCCGCTCCACCGACACCGATGGAGGCGGAGACGCCGCCCGCGACTGTCCCGCCGTCACCGGCCCCGGCGACCGCGAGAAACGCCGTCTGGTTGTACGCGCTATCCGTCGTGACGTCGGCCGTCGCGGCCGGCGCCGTGGAGGAGTGTGCCCCCGCCGTCGCGGCCGCCGGCACCGTCAGGGCGACGGTACTGACGACCAGCAAGAGGACGAGGCCGCACGCGGAGACTGTTTGCCGTTGCATGTACGCGAGTCGACTCCCGGCCACCCATAGTAGATGCCGGTGGCTGAAAGAGCGACTTTTGTGATGTGTTCGCACGGTATCTTCGACAGCCCTCCCAGTACCCTGGCGGTTCTCATAGCGCCTCTGACGGCGCAGTTTTATACTGGACTGCGAGGCGAATGCACCGACCTACCGTGGTCGGGGATGAAGCCGACACGAAAGGATACAAACCATTAAATTAACACATCACTGATCAAGAGATAGTGATGGAATACAGTCCCCGCTACCGTGCCTATCCGACACAAGAGTAGCGGACCGACTGGAACACCATCTCGACGTTCATCGCCAACTCTACAATCAGGTTCGCTGGGACTACGAAAACAGTCCTGAGGACGACAAGCCAAGTGAGTACGACCAGAACAACAAACTCCCAGAGTGGAAACAACGGTGGTCGCTGTTCAGCGAACTACACTCGAAGGCCGCGCAAGCCACCGTCGGTCGCTTCCACCACGATCTCACCGTTCTGCGTGAACTCAAAGAGAAGGAGTACAAGGTTGGTCGTCTCACGCGGCAAGCACCCAGTGATTCTTGCAGAGGGACTTTGCTGAACTAGGGCTGGGATGGTCCGAAGCAACGCCTGTGGAGACTGTGACCGCTACGGACACTGCTGACTTCCGAGAGGTGTCTGCAAGTCACGTCGTGGAAACAGGAAGCCTGCCCTCGTGAGACCAGGATTTCCCGCGCCACCGTGCGCGGGGTAATATTCAAGCGGTCGACAGTCGTAGGCCGAGGCGTGACTCCAGGGGACACTCCGTCGGACGTGCCGCTGTACGAGGACCAGGCCGCCAGGGACGAGGGCTACCGACGCGCCGAGCGAGAGTCGACGCCGTTTTTCGCGGTCGAGCGCTACGAGGAGGGGTACGCCGTCACCTACGACCTGCTCCCGGCCGGCCGGGCGCTCTCGAAACCCGCCCGCAAGGAACTGGAGACGCAACTCACCCGCGAGGTGGAGGATCTCGTCGGCGACCCCGGGGTCCCGACAGCCGAAGTCAGCACGACTGTCGGCGAGGAACTGGGTACCGTCTCGCTGTTCGACCGCGAGGAGACCGCCCGGCAGGTGGCCGCAGTGGTCGCTCGAACGGTCCTCGACGGGGACAACTGGGTGACGGCCTCCCCACCTGGCTCTGCTGACGGGGACGTGCGCCGGAACTGACCATCTCTGAAGTTGCAACGACAGATGGCTCAGAACGTGAGCCGTTCGAGCAACCGACGCGCGAACCGCGGCCGGCGTGACTCGTGGGGGTACACGGTAATCGTCGTACACCCCGGACTCGGGAACACCGGGCGGTCGTCGAACAGCACGTCTCGAAGTCGCTCGTCGGCCCCGCGACGCACCACCACGTCGGGGTTCGACGGTCGCCCGCCGTCGGCTCTGACGGACTCCGCACGCACCGGAACGGAGAATATCTCCGAGAGCTCGGACTGGTAGTCGTCGATCGTGCGCCTGTACTGGTCTGCCCCCTTCCGTTCAGCGGGATACCAGAGCGAAATCCCGCCACGGTTCGCGGCGGCGAGCGCCTGGGCGACGTTCGCTGCCAGTGGCGGATACGGGCCGCCGTCCCCGGAGAGCACGACGCGTTCCGGCCGGTCGTACCCGAGATTGTCCACCAGGAGCACGTCACACGAGGCGTGGCGAACGACCCAGTCTATCGGGTCGCCGAACAGTCGCGAGCGGAGTCGGAGCGGCTCGTGTTCGGCCACGATGGTGTCTACGCCCCGGTTGTTCGCGAAGTTGACGACCGCGTGTTTCGTGTCGTGACTGACGATCTCGTCGGCCTCGATATCGACGTCGAGCTCCGCCGAGAGCGACTCGATCCGCGTCTCGTAGGAGACGTCCGACGAGGACTGTCCCGTCAGGTCGTCGGTGAGCGGAGCCTGGTCGGGCACTTCCTCGAACCGGCCGACGACCACGCGACCGTTGTCCGGACGAACCAGGTCGGCGGCGATAGCGACCAGCGCTCGTTCGCGGTCCTCGTCGAGGTTCTTGGTGAGCGCGACGAGCACTTCGCGAGGGGCGTCGTCCACGGCGGATTCCGTCTCCGTGAGAGCGTCCCTGCCGACGCGCCGGCGAACGGCGTCCGTCGCGGCGCCCTCTCGGCTGACCCGCGGTCGGACGTAGAGCAGGTACCAGCCGACGCTCCCGACGGTGATGGCCACAGCCCCGACGAGGGCGATCCATCCCATCTGGGTCAACAGGAGGACCCCGGCGATAGCGCCGAACACCTGCACCCAGGGGTACAGTGGCGAAGTGAACTCGGGTTCGTACTCGGCGCTGCCCTCGCGGAAGGCGACGACGGCCAGGTTGATGAGGGCGAACACCATGATCTGGAACGCGCTGGCGAGTTTGGCGATGTCGAGGATCGGGACGAACGCGATGAGCACCAGCAACACCAGACCGGTGAGCGTGATCGAGGCTACGGGCGTCCCGAACCGCTCGCTCACCGTCGAGAGAGAGGGGGGAGCGAGACTATCCCGGCTCATCGCGAAGGGATAGCGCGACGAGGAGAGGATGCCCGCGTTGGCCGTCGAGACGAGCGCGAGGATGGCCGCGAGGATCACGGTCACCACGCCGACCTGTCCGAGCGTCGACTCCGCGGCGACCGCCACCGGCGTCAGCGACCCGGCGACGCTCCCCGGGTCCGTCACGCCGACCAGGACCGCCACGATCGCCACGTACAGGACCGTCGTGAACGCGAGCGACCCGAGGATCCCGAGCGGGATGTTCCGACTCGGGTTCTCGACTTCCTCGGCGACGCTCGCGACCTTCGTGACGCCGGCGTAGGAGACGAACACCAGACCGGTCGCGGCGAGGAGCCCGCCGACCCCGTCTCCGAAGAAGTCGACGTAGTTGGCCGACTGGACACTGGACGCGCTCCCGGCGGCGAACCAGCCCAGAGCAGCCAGCATGACGACGACGATAGCGACCTGTAGCCGGCCGGTCTGTTTCGCGCCGACGACGTTGACGAGTATCAGGACAGCCGCGAGTCCCAGTGCGACCGGTTTCAGCGGGAGGTCGAACAGGAGGAGCAAGTAGGGCACGCCACCGACGAGCGCGAGTGCCCCCTTGAACGAGAGGGAGAACCACGTCCCGACGCCGGCGATCGTGCCGAGCAACGGCCCCATTCCCCGCTCGATGTAGATGTACGTCCCGCCGGCTTCGGGCATCGCGGTCGCCATCTCTGACTTCGACAGGGCTGCCGGCACGACGAGTAGTCCCGCGAGGGCGTACGCGAGTATCACGGCGGGGCCCGCGATCTCCAGCGCGAGCGCCGGCAGGATGAAGATCCCGCTGCCGATCATCGCCCCGATGCTGATCGCGAGGACCGACGGCAGCCCGAGGTCGCGTTCCAGTTCCTTCATAAGGTCTCCACGAGCGCGTCCGACAGGGCGGCCGTCGCACAGACCGGGTCGTGACCGGCTTCGGTGAACGTATCGATGCGGTCCGGAGTGTTGGTCAACACGACGACGTCTGTCACGTCGAACCAGGCCCGAACGACCTGTGCGATGAGCAAGTTGCGGCTGTCCGACTCCGTGGCCACGACGACCGTCGACCCGCTATCGACACCGGCCGTTTCGAGGGTCCGGGCGTCCGTCGGGTCGCCACGGATCCCGGGCGTCTCGGACCGGTCGTGTGATTCGTCTACGACACAGACGGTGTTGCCGTCTTCCCGGAGCCGTCGGGCGATAGCGGACCCGAGATGTTCACCACCCAGTACGTAGTGCGCGCTCTTTTCACATTCCGTGGGTCGGTCTTCTGTGACCGTCGAGTTCGATGTCATGTGCGTGGGTTGGTGCCGGATGGAGTTTCGCTCCGGCCACGTGTGTACATCCACTTTGGTGACGGAAGACCTTAAACTAGCCGATTTTTTTGACGGACCGTCAAATTAAACACCTTATTTGGCCCTACCCGTCATCTATTGTGGTGTCCGGCTCGGCGACCGTCCGGCGTCCCTTGCCCCGGGGACGGAACCGAGTCCGAGGACAGAGCCGGGTTCAGGGACGGAACAAGACTGATAGTCGTCCCGGACACCAGCATCGGTCACAGATGAAGGATGGCGAACTAGACTCTATCGACAGACACATTCTCTACTACCTCCAGCAGGATGCCCGGGGAACGTCATCCAGCGACATCGCGGAGAAACTCGACCTTTCGCCGAGTACCGTCCGAACACGTCTCAATGCGCTCGAAGAGAGCGGTATCGTCCGCGGATACCACATCGACATCGACTACGATCTGGCGGGGTACCCGCTCTACACGAAGATGATCTGTACGGCGGCGATCCCGGACCGCGCCGACCTCGCGGATCGGGCACGCGACATACGTGGCGTTACAGCAGTTCGGGAGATAATGACGGGTGAACGGAACGTATACGTGAACGCCATCGGGAAAGACCACGACGACCTCAATCGGATAAGCGAGGAACTCGACGGGATCGGACTGACCATCGTCGACGAACAGCTCATCCGCGACGAGTTCGTCTGTCCCTACCACGGCTTTCTCGACCAGAACGGCGACTCGTAGGCACGCGGTGGGGAAGTTGCCACCCTGTCGAGGTACGTGGACCGGCCGGCTGTGTCCGGTGGCGCGCTCGAGGGACGGCGACCGGAGGACGGCCAGAATTATATAGACTATCGACGATCTGTCCAATTCACTCACCGATCCGGAGGTTTTTCGGCGCTGATCTCCGGGAACGTCACGCGTTCGAGGTGTCTTGTTTCGCGGCCAGCGGTGGCTTTATACCTATTTCGAGTGTCTATCGGTTCGAACTATGGATCCCGAGAGACGACGACTGCTCAAGGTGCTCGGTGCCGCGGGGCTGGGCGGACTGGCGGGCTGTACCGGCGGACCGACCGAATCGACGCCGACCGAAGAGCCGACGGACACGCCGGCCGACTCCCCGACGCCGACGGAGGCGAGCGGTGGCGGCGACGGCGGGGACGGGACGACGACGGAGACGCCCGGCGGGACGGACGAGACGCCGACGGCCACCGCGACTCCGACCGGAACGCCGATGAACCCGACGTACGTCGGGATGGTGTACGCGACCGGCGGCCTCGGCGATGGGTCGTTCAACGACCAGGCCCAGCAGGGGCTGTACGCGGCCGAGGAGGACTTCGGCGTGCAGTATCAGGAGTCCCAGCCCGAGACCACCTCGGAGTTCAGCACGTTCCAGCGCCAGTACGCCCAGTCGTCGGACCCCGACTACGACCTGGTCTGCTGTATCGGCTTCCTCCAGACCGACTCGCTGGGGACGACCTCCGAGAACTTCCCAGACCAGAACTTCATGCTCGTCGACAGCGTCGTCGACGCCCCCAACGTGGCCAACTACAGGTTCAGGGAACACGAGGGCTCGTACCTGGTGGGGCAACTCGCCGGCCTGCTGACGACCCAGCAGTTCGAGGCGGGTGCTGGCGCGACGACCGGCGACTCGACGAACGTCGGCTTCGTCGGCGGCGTCGGGTCCGACCTCATCCGGCGGTTCGAGGCCGGCTACACCGCCGGCGTGAAGGCGGGCAGTGAGGACGTCGACGTCATCTCCAGTTACGTCGGGAGTTTCAGCGACCCCGCCGGCGGCAAGGAGGCGGCGCTCGCGATGTACAACAGCGGCGCCGACATCGTCTATCACGCCTCGGGCAACACCGGCACGGGCGTCTTCCAGGCGGCACAGGAACAAGGCAAGTTCGCCATCGGCGTCGACCGCGACCAGTCGGTCACCAAGAGTTCCTTCCAGGACGTCATCCTCGCGAGCATGGTCAAACGCGTCGACACCGCCGTCTACAACGCCATCGAGGCACAGGTCGGGGGGAACTTCCCCGGCGGGTCGACCACCACGCTCGGCCTCGCCGAGGAGGGGGTCGACATCGTCTACGGGCAGCAACTCGGCTCGGAGATCCCCGACGACGTCAAGACCCCGATCTCGGAGTCGAAACAGGCGATCATCGACGGCGACATCTCCGTCCCGACCGACCCGGGGAACGCCTGAGCAACGCCCGTCGCCATGACGAGTCTCACACCATGAGTCCGTCGGCAGTCGAGTTACGCGCGATCACCAAGCGGTTCCCGGGCGTGGTCGCCAACGACGAGGTGGACCTGACTGTCGAACGCGGCTCCGTCCACGCGCTGCTCGGCGAGAACGGCGCCGGCAAGACGACGCTGATGAACGTCCTCTACGGACTGTACGAACCCACCGCGGGAACAGTGGTCGTCGACGGCGAGGAGCGAACTTTCGACTCCCCCCGCGACGCCATCGACGCCGGCGTGGGCATGATCCACCAGCACTTCATGCTGGTCGACCCGATGACCGTCACCGAGAACATCACGCTGGGCAACGAGCCCCGGAAGTTCGGGGGGCTGAGCGTCGACCGCGAGCGCGCCCGCGAGGAAGTCGTCGAGTTGAGCGAGCGCTACGGCTTCGACGTCGACCCCGACGCCCGGGTCGCGGACGTCTCGGTGGGCGTCCAGCAGCGCGTCGAGATCCTCAAGGCCCTCTACAGAGGTGCGGACGTGCTGATCCTCGACGAACCCACCGCAGTCCTCACGCCACAGGAGGTCGAGGACCTGTTCGCGGTGCTCGAGGAACTCACCGAGCAGGGCAAGACGATCATCTTCATCACGCACAAACTCGGCGAGGCGATGACCGCCGCCGACGAGATCACGGTCCTGCGCGACGGGGAGAACGTCGGGACCGTCGCGGCCGACGAGTCGACCCGCGAGGAACTCGCGGAACTGATGGTCGGTCGCGAAGTGTTACTCGACGTCGAACGACCGCCCGCCGAGTTCGGGGATACGGTCCTCGACGTCTCGGACCTGGCGGTGGCCGACGACCGGGCTGTCCGCGCCGTCGACGACCTCTCTTTCTCGGTTCGCGAGGGGGAGATCTTCGGCATCGCGGGCGTCGACGGCAACGGCCAGCGCGAACTCGTGGAGGCCATTACGGGACTGCTCGCGCCCGAGAGCGGGACGATCCGTTTCGAGGGCGAGGACGTCTCGGACCGCTCACGGCGCGAGCGCATCGACGCCGGCATGTCCTACATCCCCGAGGACCGACAGGAACAGGGGCTGGTCATGGACTACGACCTCGTCGGGAACGCCATCCTGGGCAGTCAGCACGCGCCACCCTACGCCCGGAACGGTCGCATCGACTGGGGCGAGGCGAGCGACCACGCCGAGTCGGTCGTCTCCGAGTACGACGTCCGCCCGCCCGAGACCCGGACCGAGGCCGAGTCGCTCTCCGGAGGGAACCAGCAGAAGTTCGTCGTCGGCCGTGAACTGGAGCGCGACCCCACACTCCTCGTCGCTGCCCACCCGACCCGCGGGGTCGACGTCGGCTCCATCGAGTTCATCCACGAGCGACTCCTCTCGCTACGTTCGCAGGGCGTCGCAGTCCTGCTGGTCTCCTCGAAACTCGAAGAGGTTCAGGCGCTTTCGGACCGCCTCGCGGTGGTCTACGAGGGCGAGTTCGTCGACACCGTCGACCCCGACGAGACGACCGAGGAGGAACTCGGACTGCTGATGGCCGGCCAGCATCCCGACGACGGCTCGTCTCGGGGGCCCGGTTCGACGACCGACGGCGCCGACGACGGAACATCGACGGCCGACGCCGCGGGTGAGGTCGAGACGGAGACGGGGGGCGGGACACAGTGAGCGTCCGCGAGCGGGGCCGGCGAGCGCTCGAACGACTCGTCGAGGCGTCGGCGACGGAACGAGCGCTCATCAGTTTCGCGTCGCTGGTACTCGCGATCGCCGTCGGCACGGTGATAATCCTCGTGGCCGGGCGGATGACGACCTGTCGGGAGGCGGCGTTCTGGCTCACCAACCCCCAGCCGTTCGTCGTCCCCGAACTGTTCCGGATGGGCTTTTGCTACAACCCCGTCACCGTCTTCGACCGGCTCTTCCTGGGCGCGCTGGGCGACCCGCTGACGGCCGGCTGGGACCCGCTCAACGGCCAGTTCGCCGTCACGCTCCGGGAGACCACGGTCCTCGTGTTCACCGGGCTGTCGGTCGCACTCGCCTTCCGCGCGGGGATCTTCAACATCGGGACCCAGGGGCAACTGGTCGTCGGCGCGCTCGCCACCGCCCTGGGCGTCCTGTGGGTCGCCCCGTTCGTCTCGGGGGTCGTTGGAACCGTACTCCTCGTCCCGTTCGGCCTGCTCCTCGGCGCGATATTCGGCGGGCTCTACGGGGCGATCCCGGGTGCGCTGAAGGCCTACGCCGACGCCAACGAGGTCATCACGACCATCATGCTGAACTTCATCGCGACCGGTGTCGTGCTCTATCTCGTCGGCGAAGTCTTCAAGGACCCCAACAGCCCCGCCAACCAGACGGTGCCACTCCCCGACTACGCCCTGTTCCCACCCATCCTGTTCGGCGAGCCGTTCGGCTTCTCGTTGCTGGCGCTCGTCTTCGCCGTGGTGAGCGTCGTCGCGCTGTACTACCTGCTGGAGCGGACGACCTTCGGGTACGACATCCGGACGAGCGGGATTCAGCCACAGGCGGCGGAGTACGGCGGCGTCGACGCCAAACGGACCATCGTCGCGAGCATGTCGCTGTCCGGTGCGCTGGGCGGACTCGGCGGCGCCGTCTACGTGTTGATGATCCTCGGCAACTTCCAGACCGGCGTCCCCTCCTATGGCTTCGACGGGATCACCGTCGCCATCCTCGCGGGGAACAACCCCCTCGGCGTGACCTTCGCCGCGTTCCTGTTCGGCGTCCTCAAGAGCGGGACCACCGTCGTCCAGTTCGCGACGGACGTCCCGCCACAGCTCGTGGGCATCTTGCGGGGGCTCATCATCCTCTTCGTCGCCATGCCGGAGTTCTTCCGTCTGCTCGGCCGCCGCGTCGTCCCGCCCGAGCGGGGCCGCTCGAACTCCCCAGCGGCCGCGACCGACGGCGGACAGGTCCTCGACAGCGAACAGACCGACGGATCGACACCCGGGCCGGGAGGTGACCGCCGTTGAGCGTCGTCGACGCCCTCCGGACGGACGGCTCGGACTTCGGCCTCGGTCGACGCGGCATCGTCGCGGCCGTCAGCGTGGCGGTCCTGCTGGCGCTGGCGGGGCTGGGTGCCCTGTTCCCCGGGACGATCGCGGCCACGCTCGCAGACGCGGTCTTCCGACGAAGTACGGTCAGTTCGGCGCTGCGACTGTCGGTACCCATCGTCCTCGCGGCGATCGGCGGTATCTTCGCCGAGAAGAGCGGCGTCATCAACATCGGGCTGGAGGGATTGCTCATCATCTCGGCGTTCGGCGCGGTCTACGCCATGGCACTCGCGGACAACCTCTGGGTCGCGTTCGCGGCCGGCATCTTCGTGAGTACCGTGCTGGCGGCGCTGTTCGCCGTCGTCTGTATCGAGTTCCGCGCCGACCAGATCATCGCCGGACTGGCTGTCTGGCTCATCGCGCTCGGGCTCGCACCCTTCGCCTCCCAGGTCGTCTACGGCGCGCCCAACACCCCGAGCGTCCGGACGCCACCGAGCGCATCCGAGGTCGTCTTCGGCGCGCCCGTCCTGGGCGATGCGGTCACAGCGCTCAACGGCGTGGGCACCGCCATCGGCGCGGCGGTCGTCGGGGCCGTCGAGAGCGTGCAGGGCGTCCTGGGCGGGATCCCGCTCGTGGGCTGGCTCTTCGGCGGAGTCGTGACGTTGCTCAGCGCAGCGCACTACCTCGTCTTCGAGGTGCTCGTGGGCGCGCTGGTCGACGCGAGCGTCGTCGTCTACCTGATGTTCCTGATGGTCGCGCTGTCGTGGTACGGCCTCTACCGGACGCGATTCGGCCGGTGGGTCCGCGCCAGCGGCGAGAATCCCAAAGCCCTCGACACGGCAGGCGTCGGTGTCAGTCGCGTTCGCTACGCCGCCGTCCTGCTGTCGGGCGTCCTCTCGGGGATGGGCGGCGCCGCCCTCTCCCTGAGTCTCGGCCAGTTCACCGGCAACGGGCCGACGATGGTCAACGGCAAGGGGTTCATCGCCATCGTCGCCTACCTCTTCGGCAACTACAACCCGATCGGCGCGTTCCTCTCGACGATGCTCTTCGCCGGGCTGGACGCCCTACAGATCGTCCTCCAGTTGCGCGACGTCGGCGTCCCCAACCAGCTCATCCGGGTCACGCCGTTCGTGATGGTCATCGTCGTCCTCGCGCTGGTCGGTCGCACCCGCATCCCCTCCGCCGCGGGCGACCACTACGAGTCCGGCGAGGAGTGACCCGACCACTGCGGGAGTTTCACCCCTCTTCTCGAAACCTCGGGAAACTGGTAAACTGTGGATTCGAGGGAAGTTTTAAGCGACGTTCGGGCCACGTTCGCGTATGACATTCCTGCTCCAGACGGGCGAGCAGATAACGCGGCCGACGTTCTGGTTGATCGGGAAGACGGGGAAAGCGGTCTTCTACTATCTGGCGGCGGTCACGATAACCGTCTTCGCGCTCGGGGCCTACCAGCGAGTGAGGAGCTGGATGCAGGGCGGCGAGGACCACGTCGACCGCCTCGACGACCTCCCCGGAAGAGTACTCTCCTCGGCGAGGACGATCCTCTCGAACGAGACGCTGTTCGACCGCGATACCGTCGGCGGCGTCATGCACGCCCTCGTGATGTGGGGTTTCCTCACCCTCCTGATCGCGACGACCATCCTCGGTATCGACATGGACTTCTACCGCCCGCTGACGGGCGAATCGTTCTTCGTCGGCGACTTCTATCTCTCGTACTCGTTCGTCGTCGACGCGATGGGCTTTCTCTTCGTCGTCGGCCTCGGCGTCGTGCTCTATCGCCGGTACGTCGCACGCAACGAACGGCTCTGGGACCGCCACACCAGCCTCGAAGACGACCTGTTCGTCTGGGCGCTCTTTCTCCTGGGTGTCGGCGGCTACCTCCTCGAAGGGATCCGTATTCTGGGGCAGAACTTCCCCGACTTCGAGACGGTGAGTTTCGTCGGCTGGTTCGTCGCGCTCGTCCTGCAGGGCGTGGGACTGACACCGGAGACCGCACAGATGGCCTACCCGGTCGCCTGGTGGTCACATAGCATCCTGGCGTTCGTCTTCATCGCCGCCATCCCGCTGGGCAAGCCGTTCCACATGCTCTCGTCGTTCGCCAACGTCGTCACCCGCGACGAGGACGCGGGCAAGCGCCTCCCCGGGATGCCCGCCGACCTGGACGCGACCAACGCCGAGTCCATCGAGGACTTCTCCTGGAAGGAACAACTGGACCAGGACGCCTGCACGAAGTGTGGCCGGTGTTCGTCGGTCTGCCCCGCCAAGGCCTCCAGTCGCCCGCTCGACCCGCGCAACGTCATCCTCGACCTCAAAGGATACCGCGAGTCGGTCGACGCCGGTGAGGAGGACGTCCCGATCGTCGCCGACGGCGGCACGAGCGTCGTCGACGGCGAGACGATGGAGTCCTGTATGGCCTGCATGGCCTGCATGGACGCCTGCCCCGTCGAGATCGAGCACCTCTCCTCCTTTACGAAGATGAACCGCCAGCTCGTCGACCAGGGCGACGTCGACCCGAACATCCAGGACACGTTCCAGAACGTGATGCAACAGGGCAACACCTTCGGCGACCCCCAGCGTAACCGCGCCGACTGGGCAGACCCACTCGATTTCGAACTCGACGACGCCCGCGAGGAGTCGGTCGAGTATCTCTGGTACGTCGGGGATTACCCGAGTTACGACGACCGCAACAAGAAGGTCGCCCGGTCGCTCGCCACGCTGTTCGAGCGCGCGGACGTCGAGTACGGCATCCTCTACGAGGACGAGCAGTACGACGGCAACGACATCCGGCGGGTCGGCGAGGAGTTCCTCTTCATCGAACAGGCCGGCCACCACGTCGAGAGTTTCGAGGACTGCGAGTTCGAGAAGATCGTCTGTACCGACCCCCACTCGTTCAACACCTTCGAAAACGAGTACCCGGAGGTCGACTTCGCGGAGTACGCCGACGACCCGATGATGGGCTTCGACGTCGAGGACTGGGACGGTGCGCCGGTCTTCCACTGGACCCAGGTCGTCGAGGAACTCGTCGATGACGACCGACTCGGCCTCTCCGGGAACGAACTCGACTACACTGTCACCTACCACGACCCGTGTCACCTCGGCCGGTACAACGACGAGTACGAGGCGCCCCGCGAACTGGTCCGTGCGACGGGCTGTGAACTGGTCGAGATGCCCCGAAACCGGAAGGATTCCTTTTGCTGTGGCGGCGGTGGCGGCGGCCTCTGGATGGAGTTCGACGAGGAGCCCAAGCCCAGCGAGGAACGGTTGCGGGAAGCCCTCGAAGACACGAGTGCCGGAGCCGCCGTCGAGAAGTTCGTCGTCGCCTGCCCGATGTGCATGACCATGTACGAGGACGGCCGGAAGACCGGCGGGTACGAGGACGAACTGGAGATCGTGGACGTCGCCGAGTTGCTCGTCGAGGCGACTGGTGGCCTCGAACAGCGAATCGAGGCGTGAGCAGGGGATTTGCGAACTGCGCGTTCGGCGTAAATTGATCTCTTCCTGAAATATCCCGGCCCGAAGGCAGCACTGCATTCGTGAGAAAGAGACGAAAGCCCTCGGGCCGCTCGCGAGTCGCTGCGCTCCTCGCTCGCAATAGGGGCGCGTAGCGCCTCGCAGCTCGCGGTCGCTGAGCGACATATCCTCGCTCCCTGCGGTCGCTCGGATAGGGGTCGCTCAGACGACTAGATGAACGCGAGCGACCCTCGCCCTTTCAGTCTACCAGGGATGATCATGTCGCATAGGCTGTCTCGACGGTGAACGGCCGGTGGCCGACCTCGCAAAATGTCCCCCCTGGCGTCCTGTCGAGCGAAGCGAGTCAGGGCTCGGAAGAGCTTGCTCTTCCGGCGGACTGGAAGGGCGAGACGGGTTCGCGGGGAGCGAAGCGACCAGAGTCGCCTGAGCGACCCCTATTCGGGCGGGCGGTGCTGAGAGCGCGAATATGTCGCTCAGCGACCGCGAACCCGTCGAGGGCTTCCATCGGGCGATCGCGAGGGCGGTCGCACTATCTACAGATCAACCGGTCACTACGTCTCTCATTTCCACCGATAGTTCAGTCCCCGAGCAAGGACAGGGCGGACAACCAATTTTCCGACACGCTATCGTGGGTGTAGCGAGTCTTTGATCCTCGAAAGCGTATTAGTGCGAACGCCGTCACGCTTCGACCGTCCGATGTCCCCCTCCCGTAGACCTACCCGCCGAGATTTTCTCGGAGCGGTAGCAGGCGCCACCACCGTAGCACTCACAGGCTGTATCAGCGACGAGCAACCGCTGGATACGGAGCAACCACCCATCGACGACACCCCGACTCAGAGTCCGACGGGGACGCCGACCTCCACCTCGACCGGGACGCCCACACCGGAGACCGAGTCCGGATCCTGGCCCCAGTTCGGCGCTGGCCCCCGGAACACTGGACACTCCTCGGCTGTGACGGGGCCAGGCTCCGGAGATGCCGAAATAGCGTGGCGCTACGACGCCGGAACGCCGACGATGAACACGTCCCCGGTCGTCGGAGACGGCACCGTCTACGCGCCCGGCAGCGGCGACCCGGGACTGATCCACGCGGTCGATATCGAGTCGGGCGAGCAGGTCTGGGAGTTCGAACCGGCCGGATACGCCACCTCTGCACCGGCGCTCGTCGACGAGACGCTCTACGTCGGGACCTGGGGGAAGCAGTTCTACGCCATCGATGCGACTTCGGGAGAACAGCGCTGGAGCCAGGAGATCGGCCACCGGTTCGGCGCCTCGTCGCCAGCCGTCGTCGACGGGACGGTCTACGTCGGGACGAACGGCGACGGCCCGCTGGTCGTCAGCGGCCCCGACGACGAGGAGCAGTTCGAAGCGTGCGCGTTTCTCGCGCTCGACGCCGGGACGGGCGAGACCCTGTGGGACTACCGCGAGTTCGGCGAACGGGAGAACGTCGACTCCTCGCCGACCGTCGCCGATAGAGTCGTCTACTTCGGCGGCGAGACGAGCCTGTACGCCCTCGACGCCGAAACGGGCGAAGAGGTCTGGACACGGGATATTCCGACGCACGTCGACTCCTCGCCAGCGGTCGCCGACGGCCGTGTCTACTACGGCGGTCCCTCGGAATCGGATTCCGGCCCGCCGGCACAGCTCCAGGCGCTCGACGCGGAATCGGGCGAGACGCTGTGGACGGCCGGCATCGACGACGTGAGTCTCCGGACCTCACCGGCAGTGGTCGACGGGACGGTGTACGTCGCCGCCTCTTCGTCGCGGGTCTGTATGGGCGTGGGCGGCGGCGAATCGACCTGCCACGGCGTGACGCGCGGGCAGGTCTACGCCATCGACGCGGAATCCGGTGACGAGCAGTGGACCGCCGAGATCAAGACCGACACGCGGTCGTCGCCAGCCGTGGTGGACGGGACGATCTACGTGGGCTGTCGCGACGGGCTCTCGGCGGTCACGACCGACGGTGACTCCGCGTGGCACGTCCCCTTCGAGAGCGACCGTGAGGACCCGCCGTACGTGAAATCCTCGCCGGCGGTCGCGGACGGCTACGCGTTCGTCGGGGTCTCGGACGGGCGACTCCGGGCGATCGGTGCGGTTGACGGGTGAATCGCTAACGATCTGTCCGAGAGAGTCCCCGGCAGGGTCGAAACCACCGAAGATTTGTGCATCAAGCACAATACAATCGGTCGATGACACGGATGCTACCGTCGGAACTCGACGACCGGTTCTCGGCGGGCGACCGGCCGTTCGTACTCGACATTCGCCCGGCGTCGGACTACAGCGGCGACGCCATCGACGGCAGTCACAACCTCCCGGTCTACGACGAACTCCGCGGTGGCGACGAGGCGACACTCCGGAACCGCCTCGACGAGATTCCGTCCGACCGGGACGTGGTCGTGGTGTGCAAGATGGGTATCGTCGCGAAACGGGCGACGAGCGTCCTCGACGAGGAGGGGTACGACGCGGCGACGCTGGCCGGCGGAATGTCCGGCTGGAACGGCTACCGGAACGGGACGCTGGGATACAAGGTCCGCTCGCTCGTCTGGCGATTGTTTTGACTGGCGCGTGGTGCTACGTGGCGGCTCCCGCGGGAGCGACGACGAATCGTCATTCCGGTCGGACGGATCCGTTCACGGTGTCGTGATCCCGGTCCGGGTGGTCGTCGCCTTCAGTCCGTCCGAGTCGGCCGGCAGCTGTCCGCCGGTTTCCCTTCGCGGGCAGGAGCTCTCCCGCCTCGCCCAGACCCGTCGGGGGGACGCTGTGGTAGACCGTCTCGTAGGCGCCCGCCTCGACCAGAAAGGTCTCGTGCCAGATGCCGACCGCGTCGCTCTCGGCCAGCAGTTCGTTCGCCCAGCGCATCGCTGGTGCGTGGTTTGACTCGTCGTCGAGCGCGTACGAGCGGAGATCCTCGAAGGACCGCCAGTACTGGACGACCTCGTGGTTCCGGATTCCCAGCTTCGTGTCGGCGGCGAGCAGTCCGCTCTCCGGGTCCGCTTCGAGTTCCGCGAGCATCTTCGGCATCGCCCGGAACACGGGCAGCCACCGGTGGACCTTCCAGAGCGCGTTGATCCGCATCCCGATGCGGAAGACGACGAAATCGTCCGGTACTTCGGCGGTCATCCGTTCGTCGTGGAGTTCAGTCATGGGTGAAACACCCCTCGCGGTATCACCCGCATCTCGGTCCGCGAATCCGATTATGCTACCCACTGGGAGACGCCCGTACCGTGAGAAGTTCCCACACCGTCTTCGCGCCGAGGGTCGCTGCCGGGTGACGACCCGACTGTGAGTCCCACGGAACGATTATGGGTCATAGTGTGCTACTCAATGTCATGGATTCGCCACTGGAAAGGATCGCATTTCTCGCACGGTCCGAGACGAGGGTGGCGGTGCTCCGGGCAGTCGCGGAGCGAGATCGGACGCGGGGGGAGCTACGGGAGGAGCTGGCAGCGTCGCGGACGACGCTCGCGCGAGTGCTGAACGAACTCGAGGACCGCGACTGGATCAGGCGAACGGGTGCGGGGTACGTGACGACGCCGGCCGCCGATGCGATACTCGGTCAGTTCGTCCCGTTGCTCGAAACGATGCAGGGACTCGCGAACCTGGGCGAGGCCGTCGACTGGTTGCCACCGTCCGCCCGCTCGATCGACGTTCGCGACCTCCGGGACGCCGAGGTCACCACGTCGACCGCTGGGAATCCGGCCAAACCATTCGACCGTGGGCTCGCGGTGATACGCAAGGCCGACCACTATCGTGGGCTCACGTCGACTGCAATCCCCCGGTACACCGAGGTGATCCGGGACGAATTCGCTGCGGGCCGCCTCGACGTCGAGGGCGTGATAGAGGCGAGTTTCCTCGCTGAGCTCCACGTACAACCGGAGCGAATACCACCCTGGCGGGACTTTGCGCAGGCCGGCGTCAAGTACGTCTACCACGGTCGAGTGCCGGTCGACATGCACGTCGCCGACGAGACGGTGCTGCTCTGGCTGGGCGAACGAGACGAAGACGATTTCGAAGTGTACGGTCTCATGGAGAGTACGAACCCGGCGGTCCGCTCCTGGGCCGAATCGCTGTACGACGAGTACCGTCGGGGGTCCGAGCCACTCGATCCGGCGACGCTGACTGCACTCACTCACGAGGAGTAACGGTGGAATGCCCGGTATCGCCGCCGTCGTGGCTGGTCTCGTTCAGTCCCGCGCCTCGACGCGGTCGACCCTGACGGTCCGATCCCCCGTTCCGGACCGAACCAGCGGGTCCGCGACGCTCGCGTGGAGATGGACGACCCCGCGGCGGACCGCCTCGCTCACGGCTGCCGTCGTCTCGACCGTCGCGTCGTCGCTGGCGACGAGGACGCGGTCGCCGTCGGCGAGGTCACGGATTCGCGCATCTGCGGGGTGGACGGTGAGCGAGCGGTCGACTGTCTCGTCCCCTGTACCGAACGCGCCGGCACGGTCACCGACGACCAGCTGGAGTCCCCCGTCGCTGTCGTTATCGCCAACGTCCTTCTTCGCGAGTCCCGACAGGTCGACCGGGACGAACCTCGCTCGGCCGTCGGGCGTGTCGAAGCCGTCCGAGTAGAGGAACGGCTCTCCCGCGCCGTCGTCACCCCCGTCTCCGTCGAAGGCTGGCCAGCGACGACTCCGGGTTTCGAGCGCGTCGTAGGATAGTCCTCCGTACGGCGGTGCCACGCTCGTCAGTTCGGCGAAGGCTTCTCCCGGCCCTTCGAAATCGAACCCGTCGCCGACGAGTCGCTGGCCGAGGTCACACAAGATCTCGAAGTCTGTCCTGGCATCACCGGGAGGCGTCGCGAGCGGGCGAAGGCGCTGGACCTGCCGGTCGAGATTGACGACTGTCCCCGCCCGCTCGACGCCCGCAGCGGCCGGGAACACCACGTCGGCGTGGTCCGTCGTCTCGCTCGGGGCTAGTTCGTGGACGACGAGCGTGTCCAGCGCTGCGAGCGAGTCTTCGAGTTCCTCGGCGTCGCGTCGCGAGACGGCCGGATTCTCGCCGACGACCAGCGCTGCCTCGACCTCGTCACCGAAGCCCGCGACGAGTTCGTGTTCGGTCTTCCCTGGCGTCCCCGGCACCGAGTGGCCCCACTCCTCGGCGAGTCGCTCGCGGGCCGACTCGTCGGTCAGCGGCTGGTGACCGGGGAGTCTATCGGGGACGCAACCGGCGTCGACCGCGCCCTGTTCGTTCGCGAGCCCCCGCAGAATCGTGAAGCCGGTCCCCGGCCGGCCCAGGTTACCGGTCGCCAGACAGAGGTTCACGAGCGCGTCGGCAGTCGCCGCGTCGTCGCCGCCGGTGCCGGTCATCACGACCACGCGGTCGGCGTCGACGACGGCGTTCGCGACTGTTTCGACCGTCTCGGAATCTACGTCGGCAACAGTGGCGTCGGCCGACAGATCGCGCCCGTCGAGGGAGTCGCGGAACGACTCGAATCCGGTCGTCCGTTCCGCGACGAACTGCTCGTCGACGCCTCCTGAATCGACCACCAGCACCGTGATCAGCGAGACGAGCAACGCGTCGGTTCCGGGACGCGGGGCGAGGTGGTGGTCGGCCAGACGCGTCGTCTCGTTGGCGTGGGGGTCGACGTGGACCAGGGTCGCGCCGCCGTTGACCGCCGGACGGACGGCCGAATCGAACGCGACGGGCTGGCGGGCCGCGGGGTTCGCCCCGACGACCAGAAAGAGGTCGGCCACCCGGAGGTCGTCGAGGCTGTTCGTCGTCGCGCCCCAGCCGAGCCGGGATTCGAGGACGCGGGCCGCCTCGGCGTGACAGAGTCGGGCGCGGTTGTCGACGTTGTTCGTCCCGAGGGTGCGCGCGAGCTTCTGCAGGAGATAGTTCGTCTCCGTCGGACAGCGTGGCGCCCCGAGGAAAGCCAGCGCGTCCGGTCCGCTGTTCTCGACAACTCGTTCGAATCCCTCGACGGCGCGGTCGAGTGCACTCTCCCACGAAACCGATTCGAGGTCGCCGCCACGTCGGACGAGCGGGCGGGTCAACCGTTCCCCGTCGTCCAGCGGGTCGAAGGCGTGGAGCCCCTGCTCGCAGAGGCGGCCATCGGAATTGGCGGGCCCGTTCCGGCCGACGACGCGGCTGACTTCACCTTCCTCATCCTCGTGCTCCAGGTCACCCTCGCGGTCGAGGCGACAGCCGACCGCGCAGAACGGACAGACCGTCCCTCCGGTCTCGCCGCCCGTGCCGTTCGCGTCGTCGGTCCCACCCCCGTCGGTCATCGCTCCCGGACGCGCCGTCCCTGGGCTTTCAGGAGCGCCAGCAGGTAGCCCAGTCCGGCGCGGGCGTCCCGCGAGCGCATCTCCGAGACGAACCCGAGGAGTCCGACGGGCTCGGATTCGCGCTGGGCCTCGCCGATCGCACCGAGGAACGTGTTCATCCCTGCGGCGGTGTCGGCGTCGATCTCCAGCGTCGAGACCACCTTCGCGAGGTCGACGAGTTCCTCGAGCTGGCCCTCCCGGTGGAGGTCGAGGACGACGTCCAGCGCTTCGACGGTCTCGGCGCCGTTCTCTTCCAGCATCGACGCCAGTTCCTCGACTTCCTCGGGCGAGAGCGACTCCGAGAACGCACTCGCGATGGTGGCGAAGTCGTCGAGGCGCCCCTCCTGCTGGAATTCGAGGAGCGTGTCGACCGTCGCCGACAGGTCCTCGCCGTTCTCGCCGACGCTGGTCGCGAGGGCCGCGGCCTCCTCGGTGGAGAGCCCGTCCGCCGCGTCGACCACGTTGCCGATCGACTCGGTGAGGTAGTCGATCTCTTCGTCGTCGGCGCTCGCGAGGATCAGGATGGCGGTCTCGACGAGGTCGGCGGCTTCGTCGGTGCGGTCGAGCGCCGCCGCCAGGTCGTCGCCGTGGACGTCGAGGACTTCGCGGACCTGTTTCTCGCCAGCGCCTTCGCCGTCACCGCGCTCGCCCCCCGCACCGTTCGTCTTCGAGCGCGCGCCGAGCGTCGCGTCCTCGGGATAGGAGTCGGTCGGTTCGGCCATCGTCAGTCGTCCCCCGTCGTCGCCTCGCCCTCGCCACCCGCCTCGGCGTCGTCGTCCGTGCCGGCGAACTCCACCGGTTCGGACTCGCCCTCGGCGGGCGCGATCCGGACGGCAGAGACCTTGTACTCGGGCGTCGCCGCACTCGGGTCGAGGTGTTCCTCGTCGGTGAGTCGATTGACCGCGCTCTCGGCGAAGTGGATCGGCGCGAAGACCGTATCGGGGCCCACGCGGTCGGTGACCTGCGCGGGGACGGTTATTTCGCCGCGCCGCGAGGTGACCTCGACCATGTCGCCGCTCTCGATGCCGTAGTTGGTGGCGGTCTGGGGGTGTATCTCGACGAAGTCGCTGGGCGTGTACTGCATGATGCCCTCCTCACGGTGGGTCATCGTGCCCGTGTGGTACTGGTAAAGGACGCGACCCGTCGTGAGCGTGAAGGGGTAGTCCTCGTCGGGCGTCTCGGCGGGTTCGCTGTAGCCGATCCCCTGGAGGTGGGCCTTCCCGTCGTCGGTGTTGAACTCCTCGGTGTAGAGGCGCGTCGTGCCGGGGTGGTCCTCGTCCCAGCAGGGCCACTGGACGCCGCCCTCCGCGTCGACGCGCTCCTGGCTGATACCGCCGTACAGCGGCGTCAGCGAGTTGACCTCCCGCATGATCTCGGCGGTGTCGTCGTAGTCCCAGTCCCGTCCCATCCGTTTGGCGAGGTCCTGCAGAATCTTCCAGTCGGGGCGAGAGTCCCCCTTCGGCGGCATGACTTCCTTGACCATCTGCACGGTCCGGTCGGTGTTGGTGAACGTCCCGGTCTTCTCGACGAACGACGAGGCCGGGAGGACCACGTCCGCGTATCTGGCCGTCTCGGTGACGAAGAGGTCCTGGACGACGAGGAAGTCCAGTTCCGAGAGCACCTTCTCGGCGTGGTTGACCCCCGGCTCTGAGAGCGCCGAGTTCTCGCCGATGATGTACATGCCCCGGATGTTCCCTTTGTCCGCCTCCAGGAACATCTGGGTCGTGTAGTAGCCGTATTCCGGCGAGATGTCACAGTCCCAGGCGTCCTCGAACTTCGCGCGCACCTCCTCGTCGGCGATATCCTGATATCCCGGGAAGTTGTCGGGGAGCGGGCCCATGTCGCCGCCGCCGCCCTGGACGTTGTTCTGCCCGCGGAACGGCGAGACCCCCGTACCGGGCCTGCCGAGGTTGCCGGTGATCGCGGCGAGGTTCGCCATCGCGATGACGTTCTCGGTGCCGTGGGAGTGTTCGGTGAGCCCGAGCGTCCACCCGAACACGCAGGCGTCGGCGTCGGCGATTGTCTCGGCTGCCGACTCGATCTCTTCGGGCGTGACGCCGGTCACCTCCTCGACGCGCTCGGGGCCGAACTCCTGGACCGCCTCCCTGACGTCCTCGAAGCCGGTCGTGCGTTCCTCGACGAACGCCTCGTCGTAGAGGTCGTTCTCGATGATGTACCTAGTAATGCCGTTGATCCAGACGGCGTCGTACCCCGGTTTGACCCGGGAGTACTGGGTGGCGTACTCGGCGATCTGGACCTCACGCGGGTCGAAGACGAGGAGATCGGCCCCGTCGCGGACGTTCTGTTTGATCCGCGTCGCGAGCACCGGGTGGGCCTCGGTCGTGTTCGACCCCGTCAGGAGGATGCAGTCCGCGATCTCGAGGTCGTCGGTGCTGATAGAGGCCGCGCCGTAGCCGTAGGTCTTGGCGAGGCCAGCCACGGTCGAGGAGTGACACAGCCTGTTGCAGTTGTCGACGCTGTTGGTGCCCAGTACCTGCCGGGCGAACTTCCCCATCAGGTAGTTCTCCTCGTTGGTCGCCTTCGACGAGGCGATGACCGACAGTGCCTCGCCGCCGTGTTCGTCACGGATGTCGCCCAGTCCCTCCGCGACCCGTTCGAGGGCCTCGTCCCAGGAGGCCGTCCGGAACTCGCCGTCCTCGTCGCGGACCAGCGGCGACGTGAGTCGGTCGTCGGAGTTGATGAAGTCGTACCCGAACTTGCCCTTGACACAGGTCGAGATGCCGTTGACCGGGGCGTCCTCCTCGGCAGTGGGTCGAGCGGCCAGGATCTCCTCGCCGTCGGAGTACAGGTCGAACCGACAGCCCACCGCACAGTAGCCACAGGTCGTGTCCGCGACGTTCAGCTCTTCGAGACGGCGGTCGCCGATCGTCGTCGCGATCTCGAAGAGTTTCCCCTCGGGCAGGGTCTCGGCAGTCGTCCCCTCCATCGCGTGTTCGACGTTCTGCAGTGCCTGCTGTTTCGCTCGCTGCATGTAACCGGCGACGCCCTGCTTTTCGTCGTCGTCTCCACGGCGGTCGCCGTTGCGGCTCCCGTCACCACTCATGGCCAGTCCCTCCGTTCGTCGCTCGCGGCTTCTTTGGCTGTCTCTCGCGCCCGTTCGGCCTCCCCCGACGCCGTCCGGTCGGTCCGTTCGGCGGCCTTCTTGGGCGTCATCGGCCCCTTCGGTGACCCATCGCGCTCGTAGGACTTCCCGACGCTGTTTTTCTGCGTGAAGCCGGGGATCTGGATGGTCGTGGCGTCTTCGATACCCTTCTCGACGAGCGAACCGGTCGGACAGACCGTCGCACAGTGGCCACAGGAGACACAGGTCGAGTCTTCCATCGTCGCGGCGCCGTTCTGGAAGCCGATGCGGGTGTCGGCGCCCGACCCTTCCACCCGGAGGACGCCCTCGACCTGGACGTCGTTGCAGGCCTCCACACAGCGGTTACAGAGGATGCACTTGTTGCGGTCGATCTGGATGAACGACGAGGAGTCGTCGATCGGTTCGTAGGCGTCGCGGTCGTCGAGCACGCCGTATCTGGGCTCCTCGACGTCGTTCTCGATGGCCGCGTCCTGCAGGTCACAGCGGCCGTTCTTCCCGCAGGTCGTACACCGGAGGTTGTGATTCGAGAGGACCAGGTCGAGGTTGACGTCGCGAGCCTCGACGGCGGCCTCTGCGTCGGTTCGAACGACGGAACCGTCTTCGGCGGGGTGACTGCACGCGGGAACCAGCCCCTCCGAATCGGTTTCGACCATGCAGGTCCGGCAGGTGCTGCGCGGACCGATGTCCTCGCGGCCGTACTGACAGAGTGCCGGGACTGTTTCTGCGGTCCCGCCATCAGCGCTGTCGCCGCGTGCGTCTGCACCCTTCTCGACCGCTTCGACGGCATCGAGCAACGTCGAGCCTGCGGGGAGTTCCACGGCGGTCCCGTCGACTGTGACGGTCGTCGCGTCGTCGCTCCCGACGGGCGGGTCGGTGGCGGTTCCCGGTGCGATGTCCTCGGTCAGTGGCGGGACGTCGCCCGCCTCGTGGTCGGAACTCATTGTGGTACCTCCGGGGGCTCGAAGCAGGCTCCGGCCGGACAGCGGCCGTCGGCGTGGGACTCGAACTCCTCGCCGAACTCCTCGATCGCGGTCCGGACTGGACGGGCGGCCTCGACGCCGAACGCACAGACGCTCGACCCGTCCATCACGCGGAGCAGTTCGGCGATAGCTCCCCTCTCGAAGTCGCCGTCGTAGACGTCGCGCAGGAGTTCGGTCAGCTGCGTGGACCCCTCTCGGCAGGGCACACACCGGCCGCAGTTGGTGTCGGCAGCCAGCTGTGCGCGCCGGCCGACGAACTCGACGAGACAGCGGTCCGCACCGAGTATCTCGACGACGCCCTCGGTTCCCAGGCCCCCCGCTGCCAGCGATCCGGGGCTGCAACTGACGTCCAGTGAGTCGGTCAGCCCGCCGAAGCGTCCGCCGACGGCGGCGGCCCTGAACTCGCCCGCGAGCGAGACGGCGTCGAGGGCCGCGTCGAGGCTCGCCGTCTCGGACAGTTCGACGGTGGCCGGCGCCTCGACGTCGCCCGAGACGGTGACGAGTCGCGTCGCCGCGTGACCGCCGACGTCTTCGGCACGCACCCGTCTGGCGAGGTGTGCGACGGTCCGTGCGGTGTGGACGAGCGCCGGAACCCCGTTCAGCGTCGGTAACTCGCCGGGCCGTCGGAGCCGGGCTTCCAGTCGGTGGTTGCCCTCGATCGCTTCGAGTGCCATCGTCGGTTCGGTCGCGCGGTGGACCGCCGGCCCCGTCACCACTTCGAACGGCGTCACGGGGTCGGGGTAGTGCTCGGCCGCGGTTCGGACACGTTCGACGGCCGTCTCGTCGGCCTCCGAGACGTAGACGACCACGCGCTCGGCGTCGACGGCCGTCGCGAGGTGGTCCGCGCCTTCGAGGACCGCGAAGGGGACACTCTCCAGGAGGAGCGCGTCGGCGGTGGGACGGTCCGTATCGGCCCCGGAGTGGCCGACGCTGGTCGCAGTCCCGTGGGCGTTCACGACTACTGCCGCCTCGCCGAACGCGTCGCGAGCGCGGTCCAGGGCCGGTTCGACGTCCGAGTCCTGACACCAGTCGCCCCAGCCCCGGCCCTGGAGTCCGTCGGCTCCCGAGACCACGTCTTCGAGGGTTGCGTCGACGAACCCGCCCGCCGCGTCGTGGTCGGAGGGTTCAGTCGGTCGGTGCCAGCCGGCGCCGCCGAGAATGCGCCTGTTTCCGACGCCCAGTGGGGTCGCGGGTGCCAGCGGGAACGTCGCCGGACCGAGCGCGTGACCGGCGACGGCCAGTGGATCGCCGACCACACCGACTGAGCCCTCCGCGATGTCTGCCGTGATCTCGGTCACGAGGGCCGGGTCGACGTTCGCGTAGAAGGCGGTCTCACCCCCCGAAGTCGCGCTCACGAGCGGGTCGAGCCCCGTGATTCCGGTCGGACCGACGCGAGCGACCGTGACCTCGTCGTCCGCCGGCGCGTCGTCGTCAGCCGGACCCTCACCGTCGTCGACCGTCCCGCCACCCTCTTGGGCGGCCTCGACGAGGTCCGCCCGGTCGGCGGGGACCCGCACCACTCCCTGTCGTTCCGCGAGGCTACTGTCGTCCATTCTCTTCTCCTGATCCACCGCCGGGAATCGCATAAATCATCGCCATCGTTCGTTCGGAAAGCCCGTGATACCGATCGCGTGTGGACCGTGCGGGCCGTGCGGGCCCGCCGTCGCTCATCGTTACTGTTCGTCCCGGAGCGCCTCGTTGAGCGCGGGGACGACCTCGTGCAGGTCGCCGAGGACGGCGTAGTCGGCCTTCTGCATGATCGCCGCCTCGGGGTCGGTGTTGATCGCGAGGATGTTCGCCGCGCCCTTGCACCCGACCATGTGCTGGACCGCACCGCTGATGCCACAGGGGATGTAGATGTCCGGGCTGATCTTCGCCCCCGTGAGCCCGATCTGGTCGTCGTGAGCCCGCCAGCCCTCGTTGACGGCCGCCCGCGAGGCACCGAGCGCGCCACCCAGGAGGTCCGCGAGTTCCTCGAGCTGGTCGAAGTCCTCGGCGCTCCCGACGCCCCGACCGCCGCTGACGACGACTCTGGCTTCACCCAGCGGGACGCCCTCGACGTCGGATTCCTCCAGTCGGGTGACCTGCACCCGGAACTGCGAGTCGTCGAGGGACGGTTCGAAGGACTCGACGGCCGGTTCGAGCGCTTCGGCGGCGGGCTCGATGGGGTGTTCGTGTTCGGCGGCGGTGACGAGTTTCGTCTCGGCGTCGAGGCGCGCGTGTTCGACGAGGCTCCCGCCCCAGCGGTGGCGCGTGACCTGCCACTCGGCACCGGCGCCCGAGGACCCGCTGTCGCTCGCAGTCCCGCCGTCGGCGACTGCCGCTGCCTGCTCGTCGACGGTCGCTCCCTGTACTTCGGCGGTCGTGCAGTTGGCCGCGATGGGCAGGTCGAGCGTCGCACCGGCGTGGCTGAGCACCTCGTGGCCGCGGTCGCTCCCTGGCGCGAGGAGGGCGCCCGGGTCGATGGTTTCGACCAGTTGGGCCACGCTCTCGCCCCACGCCTGGGGCGCGTAGCCGTCGAGTCGGTCGTGCGTGACGTGGTGGACCGTGCTAACGCCGTGTTCGCCGAGGGTACCGGCCGTACCCGATGCCTCCTCGCCGAAGACGACCGCCGCGAGGTCGGTGTCCGTATCGGCCGCGAGTTCACGGGCGAACGACAGCGTCTCCAGCGACGTCTCTGCCGGTTCGCCCTGCTCCTGTTCGACGAGTGCGAGCACCATCTCAGATCACCTCCACGTCGTCCCGAAGGACTTCGAGGACGTTCGGCACGGCGTCGGGCCCCTCACCGAGGATCTCCGCGTCGGAGTCGTCTTCCTCGGGTGCTTCCAGCCGCACTTTCTCGAAGGCACCGGGCCCCTCCCGGTGTTCGGGCGTCTTTGCGGGGACCTCCTGGCGGCGGGCTTGCATCTTCGCGCGCATCGAGGCGTATCTGGGCTCGTTGATCCCCTCTTTGACCGTGATGACGGCCGGGAGTTCCACCTCGTAGACCTCCTCACCGCCCGAGACCTCGCGCTTTGCGATGGCGGTGCCGTCCTCGACGTCGAGGGTCTTGATACCTGCCACGCAGGGCAGGCCGAGTTCGCGGGCGACCCGGACTCCCACCTGATAGTTGGCGGTGTCGGCGGACTCGTTGCCGAAGAGGAGCAGGTCGTGGTCGATTTCGCCGTTATCACCACGAACCGCATCGGCGATGGCGTTGGCGGTCGATCTGGGACTCCACTCCTCTCCCTCAGTCTGGAGGAGTGTCGCCTCGTCGACCTGCATCGCCAGGCCGGTCCGCAACTGCTCGGTGGCTTCCTCGGGACCGAGCGTCAGGACCGTCGAGGTGCCGCCGTGTTCCTCGACCTGCTGGATGGCCTCCTCGATGGCACACTCCTCGTGGGGGCTCATCGTGAACCCGAGGTTGCTCGCGTCGATGTTCTGGTTGTCGTCGGTCAGGACGATCTTCGCCCCGGTGTCGGGGACGCGCTTGATACAGGCGAGTACGTCCATGATTAGCTCCGGATACGGTCGTTGCTCGGGTCGAACAGCGGCCGCGAGCCGGCCACTTCGACCGTCACGGGGTAGTGTTCGCCCATGTACTCGACCTGCAGTTGCTCGCCCTCCTCGGCGTACTCCTGTGGCAGGTAGGCCATCAGGAGGTGTTTGCCGACGGTCGGGCCGGTCCCGGCGCTCGTGACGTAGGACTCGCGTCCCTCGTCGTCGACGAGCACCTCGCCATCTTCGTCGAGTATCGGCTCGTTCCCGAGCATGAACCGGCGCTCGCCGTCCTCGGAGTGGTGGTCGTCGACCGAGAGCGTACACAGCGTCGCCGTGTTCTCCTCCTCGATGGCCTCCGCGTAGGCTTCCTTCCCGACGAAGTCGGCCTCTTTGACGCCGTGGAACGTGAGCCCGGCCTCGGCGGGGTTGTAGTCCAGTTCGAGCTCGTGGCCGTAGAGGCGGTAGCCCTTCTCCATCCGGCCGGTGGTGCCGTAGACGCCCATGCCGACGGGGCGGATGTCGTGGTCCTGGCCGGCCTCGTAGATGGTGTCCCAGAGCCGTTCGGCCTGGTCCATCGGTGCGTATATCTCCCAGCCTTGCTCGCCGACGTAGGAGATGCGCAGCGCCCAGGCGTCGACCTCGCCGATGGTGACGTGCTGGGCGGTGTAGGGTGCGAACGCGTCGTGGGACATGTCCTCCTCCGTGATGGGGTCGATGACCTCGCGGGCGTCGGGGCCCCAGACGCCGAGCGTACAGAGTTCCGCCGAGCGGTCGACCAGCTGGACGGAGCCGTCCTCCGGTAGATACGACCGGAAGTGGGCCTTGTCCGGACCCTGGACCGACCCGCCGGTGATGATCCTGTAGTGGTCATCACCGAGTCGGACGACGGAGAGGTCCGAGACGAATCCCCCGTTTTCGGCGAGGATGGGAGTGTAGACGGACTTCCCGACGTCGACGTCCATCCGGCCGACGGCCATCTTCTCCATGTACTCCGTCACGCCCGGTCCCATGACGTCGAAGATGGCGAAGCCCATGTCGCCGACCATCGCCACCTTGTCGCGCATGTGGAGGTGCTCGCCGAGGATGATGGGCGACCACCAGCGCTGGTCCCACTCGTTGGCTCTGAGGAGGCCGTCGAGTTCCTCGTTGTACCGGCGGACGAGGTCCTCGTTCGAGTTGAACCACTGTGGGCGCTCCCAGCCGCCGGCCTGGAAGAATCTCGCGTCGAGGTCGTCCTGGCGGTGGTAGAACGCGCTCGTCCGCAGCGGTCGGGAGGACTGCCACTGCTCGCTGGGGTGGACGATACCGTAGATCTTCTGGTAGCCCTCGTGCGCCCGATTTTTCACGAACTCCTTGGAGGTGCCCCACTCCTTGAAGCGGTTGACGTTCGAGGAGTGCAGGTCGATGTCCGACCAGCCGCGGGTCATCCACTGGGCGACGGCCTCGCCGATAGCAGGGGCCTCCTTGATCCAGACCGCGGCACAGGACCACAGCCCCTCGACGTCCTGGAGCGGCCCGAGCAGCGGCGCGCCGTCGGGTGTGACCGAGAGCAGGCCGTCGATCTCGTGGCGGATGCCGGCGTTGGGGTCGTCGAGGACTTCCGGGACGATCTCCAGGGCGTTCTCCATCGACTGCTCGAATGCGTCGTCAGTCAGCGGTGGCTGCGTGGGGGAGAGTGGCGCCTCGTCGATGGAGGGGATGTCGTCGACGTCCCAGAGGATGGGGCGGTGCTGGTAGGAGCCCACCTCCATGTCGTTGCCGTGCTGGCGTTCGTACATCTGGGTGTCCATGTCCCGGACCACGGGGAAGGAGATCTCGCCCTCGTAGTCCTCGAAAAAGGAGATGGGGCCGACGCTGACCATCTGGTGGACCGCCGGCGTGAGCGGGATGTCGACGCCGGCCATCTCGGCGAGTTTCGGGCTCCACAGCCCGGCCGCGATGACGACCTCGTCGGCCGTTACGGTTCCACGGTCTGTCTCGACGGCCTGAATTTCGCCACTCTCGACGTGCAGATCCTGGACTTCGGTGTTGGGCGAGACGGTGAGTCCGCCGTCGGTCTCGTGGTCGGCGCGGGCGCGCATCACTTCGCCCGCCCGGAGCGGGTCACAGGTCCCTGCGCCCGGGCTGTAGAAGCCAGCCTTGATGATGTCCGTGTTGACGTAGGGGACCATCTCCTCGATCTCCTCGGGCGTCAGCAACTCGCCGGGTTCACCCCACGCTTTCGCGGACTGGACGCGGCGTTTGAGTTCCTCGACGCGCTCGTCGGTGCGGGCCACCTCGATCCCGCCGCTGTTGACGAACGTGTCCATGTCTTTGTACTGCTCGATGCTCCGCCGGGTGAGGTGGGTCATCTCCTTGGAGTGCTCGACGGGCATCAGGAAGTTCGACGCGTGCCCCGTCGACCCGCCGGGGTCCGGCAGCGGCCCCTTGTCGATCAGGAGGATGTCTTCGCGACCCTCCTCGGCGAGGTGGTAGGTCAGGCTGTTGCCGACGATACCCGCCCCGAGGATCACCGTCCGGGCGTGCTCGGGGAAGTCGGCGCTCATCGGTGACGCCCCCGGGAGTCGGTGTCCGATGCACTGTCGACGACCCGCGTGGCCGGTCTACCTGTCTCGTTCATGCTCGTTTGCCGAGGGAAGTCTGGCCAGATATTAAATGACAGCCTTACCGACAGTTCCGTTACACGACGAGGGAGCACGGACGAGTGTGAAGACGCCCCTCCCGGGATCTACCGCTCGCCCGCGCTCGAGAGAAATCGTCGGACTGGTGGGTCTGTGCAGGAATTCAGTCGTCTATCCCAGTGGCATCCGACCCGAACGGCGGCTAGTCTGTCCGTCGGTCGACCGGGCGTCCAATTGCCGTTCACAAAATGTCTGAAAGAGTATGTTCTGTGTTTCGGTCGAAAGTAGTCCTGAGAGAAAGTGTGTCCGCAGACAGCACCGCGCTTGACGTCGTGGGATGAAAGCCCTCGGGCCGCTGGCGGTCGCTGTCTCCGAAAATCGAAGATTTTCGGGATGACGAGAGAGCCACGGCCTCTCGAACCAAGCGGGATATTCTCGCTCGGACACCCGCACCGGCCCGCACTCGCGAGAATAGAGCCCGCTCAGGCGACTCCGCTCCCGGTGGTCGCCGCCACCGGCCCTCGCCCTTTCAGTCCGCCAGGGAGAACCTGGTTGCACAGGCCGTCACGAGTGGAATGTTCGGTGGCCGACTCAGCAGACATCTTCCTGGCGGACTGGAAGGGCGAGACGGGCTCGCGGGCCGAAGGCCGTAGTCGGCTGAGCGGGCAACTATCTGAGCGAGTGCGGGGCGGTGCGGGTGTTCGAGCGAAGATATCCCGCTCAGCGACCGCGAGCGCGTCGAGGGCTTCCATCCCACGATCGCGACTGCGGTTACGACGATAGCGACTGAGAGTGCGGTACCTCGAACAGAGCAGAATAGTCTCTATCACCGGTTCACTCCATTTACAGCCGAGTAAACCGGGTCTGCGAAGATTCTATCACGCGCTGTCGGACCTCTATTCAGTTCCCGTCAGTAGTGTGGGCGGCAGTCGCGACGGCGTCGACGTTCTCGGGGACGTCGTGGACGCGAACCACGTCGGCACCCCGGTCGGCAGCCAGCGCCGTCGCAGCCACAGTCGCGGCGAAGCGGTCCTCGGGGTCGGTGGCGACGTCGCGGAACATCGACTTGTGGGAGTGACCGACCATCACGGGACAGCCGAGCGCGCGGAACTCCGCGAGGCGGTCGAGCAGTTCGAAACTCTCGGCGGCGCGCTTGCCGAAACCCAGTCCGGGGTCGATCAGCAGGTCCGAGCGGTCGATGCCCGCACGCTCGGCGAGCAAGACACGCTCGGTCAGCGCATCGAGCACGTCGGAAACCACGTCACCGTAGTCGTACTGCTGAGTGGGGTCGACCGGGGCGGAGAGACTGTGCATACAGACCGCCGGGACCCCGTGTTCGGCGACGACCCGGCGCATCGAGGCGTCGGCGAGACCGGTGACGTCGTTGACCATGTCCGCACCGGCGTCGAGGGCCGCGGCAGCCACGGTCGGTTTTCGTGTGTCGACCGAGACCATCGCCCCGACGTCGGTATCGGCGAGTTCCTCGATGACCGGGACGACCCGCTCGCGCTCCTCGGCGGCCGAGACGGGGTCGGCGCCCGGGCGGGTCGACTCGCCGCCGATATCGACGATGGCCGCGCCGTTCTCGACCTGTTCGCGGGCGCGGGCCACTGCCTCCTCGGTAGCGTTGTACTCGCCGCCGTCGTGGAACGAGTCGGGCGTGACGTTGACGATGCCCATCACGGCGGTTCCGTCGTTCCAGGGGTAGTCGCCGGCGTCTTTGCCCACGTCAGCTCCGATCCCGAGCGCGTCGTTCAACTGTGTAGCGAGGTGGCGCGACTCCCCGGCGCGTCCGCGACACTGCCGGACGAGCGCGAGGAACTGGTCGCGCGTCCCCGAGAGGACGACCTGGACGTGACTGTCGGCGGCCTCGATCCCGGAGACGGCACACGACCCGCCGAGTTCGAGAATCCGCTCTTTGATCTCCTCGGCGACCCCGCGGCGGGCGTGGAAGCTGACGGTCTGGCCGACCAGTCTGTCCGCTCGACGGCGCCGCGTCTCGGCGGGGACGTCGGCGCTCTCCATCGCCGCTCGCGCACGCTCGGGGGTGTCCGTTCGGACTACTGTGGGTGTTCGCGTCCAGCGGTCGCGGGCCGCCGCCACGGTGTAGAGCGACCCCGTCACGAGCACGCAGTCGTTCGGGTCGGCGGCGCGTAGCGCCTGTCCGACTGCGGCGAGTACCGAGGGACACTGCTCGACGTCGGCGTCGGTCGTCCGCTCGAAGACGGTCGCGAGCGTCTCCGTGTCCAGCGCGCGCTCGACGTCGGGTTCGGCGAGGAACGCCCGGTCGGCGGCCGGGAGCGCGCGACACATCTCGCGGTGGTCCTTGTCGCGCATCGCGCCGAACACCAGGTGGAGGTCGTCGTAGTCGAAGCGGTCGAGGACTGTGCCGAGCGTGGCACACGCTGCGGGGTTGTGCGCGCCGTCGAGGACGGTCAGTGGCTCGCGGCCGACGACCTCGAAGCGACCGGGCCAGCTGACGTTCCGGATCCCGGCAGCGATGGCCGACTCGGTGACGTCCGGCCCGTCGGTACGGGCGCCGACCTGCCGGGCGAGCGTCGCCGCGATGCCCGCGTTCACAGCCTGGTGCTGGCCGAGCAACGGCGTCTCGGTCACGACCTCCCAGCCCTCGCCCACCAGTGAGAGTTCCGACTCCGTCAGCGTGACCATCCCGGTCTCCTCGGCGGTGACGTCGGGGGCGTCCCGTCCGTCGCCGTCTCCGCCGTCGCGTGCCTCCGCCGAGTCGGGACCGCCGACCGTGACCACCTCGGACGTCTCTCGGATAGTGTCGAGCGCGCTCCCGGTCGCGCCGGTGACGAGCGGCCCGTCGGTGGGTGCGACGGTCGCCTTGTCGCGAGCGATTTCCTCGACGGTCTCGCCGATGATGTCGGTGTGTTCGAGACTCATCGAGGTGACGGCGCTCGCGACCGGGTCCACCACGCTCGTCGCGTCGTAGCGGCCGCCGATCCCGACTTCGAGGACGGCGACGTCCACCTCTTCGCGGCCGAAGTGCCACAGCGCCATGGCGGTGATAGCCTCGAAGAACGTGGGTGCGCCGCCCTCGACGCCACGGTCGACGACGAACGGCCAGGCCGCCTCGACGAAGCGGACGACCTCGGACTTGGGGATGGGCTGTCCGGAGACGGTCGCGCGCTCGCGGAGGTCGTTGAGGTCCGGCGACGTGTAACAGCCCACCTCGCGCCCGGTCTCGCGGAGAATCCGGTCGAGGACGCGGGCGGTACTTCCCTTGCCGTTCGACCCCGCGACCTGCACACAGTCCAGGTCCTCGTGGGGGTCGCCCAGGTGTTCGAGGAGCGCGGCGGTCGTCTCGGTCCCGAGCTTCGGGCGGAGCCGCCGCAGGCGCTCCAGGCGATTCACCGCCTCGTGATATTCCATGGCACACAGGTGCGCGCCGGACCCGCAAAAGTCCTGTCTCCCCGACGTGCGTCTCGGCGGAAACCTCGACTCGTCGCGGAGTTGAGTGATTGCGTTCGACCGGCGGGATCGACGGTCTCTCGACTGTGGCTTTCCCTCGCGGACCGCCGGACGAGCGGGGGAAACGGGCGCGCTGCAGGGAGGCGGCTGGCGCGCTGTCGAACCGGAGCGAGGGGGTCCGCGCAAATCCTTTTGTGACGGTATGTAAAACGGGCGAGCAGTGGATAGTTCCGATCCGGAAGCAGTGGACAGTTCGGACGCGAACGGGATCGACAGTTCGTACACGGAAGCCGTGGACCGGCCCGGCGGGCGAGACGACGAGTTCGACCCGGCAGCCGCGCCACTCGAACGACTGGACCCGGCGAGCGTCGAAGCCGTCCACGAGGCGTCGATGTACATCCTCGAAGACGTCGGCATCCGACTCGACCACGAACGTGCGCAGGCGATCGTCGAAGAACGCGGCGGGTCGGTCGACGACGACGGCGTTGCGACGCTCCCGCGGGAACTCGTCATGGAGGCCGTCGGGCGAGCGCCGCGGACGTTCACGCTCCACGGTCGCGACCCCGCAAAGAGCGTCACTGTCGGCGGCGATGCCGGGCCGGTGCACGCGCCGAGTTACGGGCCCGCGACGGTCCACACCGCCGTCGGTGGCGAGGAATCTACGGAAGTCGTCACTGAACGCCGCGAGGCCACGCTCGCCGACTACGACCGACTCGTCAAACTCGCCCACGCGGAGGACGCCATCACGTGTGCGGGCTACAGCCTGTGTGAACCGACCGACGTTCCGGGCGAGGACAGACACGTCGCGATGCTGGAGCGGTCGCTCCGGCTGACCGACAAGCCGGTCATGGGGCCGACCCACGGCACCGAGCACGCTCAGGCCTGCATGGACATGGTCGGAATCGCCGTCGGGGACCGGGAGCTCTCGAAGCCCTACGTCGCGGGGCTGGTCAACACGACGCCGCCCCGGAGCGTCGACGAGGCGATGCTCGGCGGCCTCCTGACCTACGCCGACCACGGCCAGCCGCTGGTCGTCTCGTCGTTCACGATGGCCGGCGCGTCGGGGCCCCCCACCCTCGCGGCGTCGCTCACACAGGCCAACGCCGAGAACCTGGCCGTCGTCGCGCTCGCGCAACTCGTGAACCCCGGGACTCCGGTAGTTTACGGCGTCCCCTCGGCGACCATCGACGGCCGCTACGGCTCGCTGTCGATCGGCGGCCCGGAGTCGGCGCTGTTCGTCGCCCTCGCCGGACAACTGGCGCGCTACTACGACCTGCCCGCCCGTGGCGGTGGCGCGCTCTCGGACGCCAAGACCGTGGACTACCAGAGCGGCTTCGAGTCGGCGCTGCTTGGCGCTGTCACGTCGTTCAGCGGCGTCGACTTCGTCCTCAACGCCGCGGGCGTGCTCGAATCCTACGCCGCCGTCTCGCCCGAGAAGTTCGTCCTCGACTGCGAGATACTCGACTCGCTCGACCGCTTTCGCGAGGGGGTCAGGGTCGACGAGGAGACGCTCGCGCTCGACCGCATCGCCGAGGCGGACCCGGCCAGTCACTTCCTCGAGGAGGGTTCGGGGGCGGACGGGGGCGGGGACGAGGGCAACGAGGAGCCAGCACCGTTCCACCGGTCGGCCGTCGTCGACAAGCGCTCCCACGGCGACTGGGCCGACGACGGCGGCAAGTCGGCGTTCGAACTCGGCCGTGAACGCGTCGAGCAACTACTGGGCGAGTACCAGCGACCCCCGATGGACGCCGCAGTCGAGGACGCCCTGGACGCGTACGTCGCCCAGCATACGACCGGGTGACGCTGTCCAGGAGGCGCAATCACTCTGTCTCGACTGTCGAACCACAGCATATCAGGTATCAGATTGGATGGGTAGAGCCAGCGGATGTGGTCCGACACTACTCACGCAACTGAGGCGAACCGCCGGAACCCATAGGGATTCGGAGCGAGAGCGGGCAACGGAGACGTTCCTGGGCCTCCGGCGGAAACACGTCGTATTCGGGCACCTATAGATACGCTAACATTGATGACGGCGTCAGGAAAACGTGGGTCCATGTCCTCACAGGAGGAGAGCGAGGAGTCGTTTCCCACGGACTACGAGATCGCACAGTCAGTCGAGAAGTCCCACGTCGCGGACGTCGTAGAACCCTTCGGGCTCGGTCGCGGGGACCTGGAGCTGTTCGGCGAGCACAAGGCGAAGGTGAAACTCGACGCCATCGAGCGGATCAAAGCCGAGCGCGAGAAATCGGGCAAGCTCGTCCTCGTGACGGGGATGACGCCGACACCGATGGGCGAGGGTAAAACTGTGACGACGGTCGGGCTCGGTCAGGCGTTCAACCAGATCGGCAAGGACGCCCTCATCGCCATCCGCGAACCGTCGCTGGGGCCGGTCTTCGGGGTCAAAGGCGGCGCGGCCGGCGGGGGCTACTCCCAGGTGCTCCCGATGGAGGACATCAACCTCCACTTCACCGGCGACTTGCACGCGCTCACGTCCGCGCACAACCTCATCTCGACGATGCTGGACAACCACGTCAAGCAGGGCAACGACCTCGACATCGCGGTCAACTGGGTCAACTGGCCCCGGGCACTGGACATGAACGACCGCGTCCTCCGTGAGACGGTCATCGGCCTCGGCGGCGACGTCACCGGGGTGCCCCGCGAGGACGGCTTCATCCTCACTGCCGCCTCGGAACTGATGGCGGTTCTCTGTCTCGCCGACTCCATCGCCGACCTCAAAGAGCGGGTCGCCCGCATCATCGTCGCCTACGACGAGGAGGGCGACCCCATCACCGTCGACGACATCGACGCGACCGGCGCGGTGGCGATCCTCCTCAAAGAGGCCCTCAAGCCCAACGTCGTCCAGACCATCGAGGGGACGCCCGCGTTCGTCCACGGCGGCCCCTTCGCCAACATCGCTCACGGCACCAACTCGTTGATGGCCGACGAGGTGGCCGGGCGGCTCTCGGAGTATCTCGTCACCGAGGCGGGCTTCGGTTCCGACCTCGGCGCCGAGAAGTTCATGAACATCGTCTGTCGCTTCGGCGATATGTCCCCCGACGCCGTCACGCTCGTCGCCTCCGTCCGCGCGCTCAAATATCACGGCTACGACATGTGGCCGGCAGACCTCGACGAACTCGACGCGGAGAACGTCGACGCCGTCGAGCGGGGCTTCGAGAACCTGGACAAGCACGCCCGCAATCTCCAGAAGTTCGGCGTGCCCGTCGTCGTCGCCGTCAACCGCTTCCCCGGCGACACGGACGCGGAGGTCCAGGCGGTCATCGACCACTGCGAGGAGGACCTGGGCATCGGCGCCGCCGAGTCCAACGTCTTCAGCGACGGCGGCGAGGGCGGCGTCGAACTCGCCGAGAAACTCACCGACGCTGCCGAGTCGGAGTCGGACTTCCAGCCCATCTACGACCTCGACGTCCCCATCAAAGAGAAGATCGAGACTGTCGCCACCGAGATCTACGGCGCCGATGGCGTCGAGTACCACGGCGACGCGGAGGACGACATCGAACGCATGGCGAACCTCGGGTTCGACGACGTGCCAGTCTGCATGTCCAAGACGTTCCACTCCCTGTCCGACGACCCCGAACTGAAGGGCGCTCCGGAGGACTGGACGCTCGAAGTCAAGGAGGTCTACCCCTCGGCCGGCGCCGGGTTCCTCGTGGCCCTGACCGGCGACGTGCTCACGCTACCCGGCCTCCCCGCGGAACCGGCCGCCGCCAACATGGACCTCGACGACGACGGCACCGTCCACGGCCTGTTCTGAGGCATTCGGGAGTTCGCTTCGCGTTCGGCTCCTGTCGACCGTCGTTCTTGATACTCGCTTCGGGGCCACAGCTCTCGATGCCCATTCGACCTAGATTTCGGCGCGCGCCGTCGAGCGTGCCGAGTACTGCGAGGCCGCGAGAGGTACCGTGCGAGGGATGAGCATCGCAGGCGAGCGACCACGGGGAGCGAGCCGAGAAGCGCAAGAGGCTGGGGAGGTGTGAGGCCGTCGCGGTGCGGGGCGGATGCGGTGCGGGTCGGGGGTGCAGGGGTCGCTCAATGCGTCGGACCTGCTGATGTGCGGGGCGGATGCGGTGTGGGTCGGGGTGGTGCGGTTGCGGTGCTGTTGCGGTCCCTGGCGGACTGAAAGGGCGAGACGGGGTCGCGGTGAGCGAAGCGAACGGAGTCGCCTGCGCGGGCCCTATTCTCGCGAGTGCGGGGCGGTGCGGGTGTCCGAGCGAGAATATCCCGCGCAGCGACCGCGAGCGCGTCGAGGGCTTTCAACCCACTTCGTCGAGTGCGGTCGATACACCTCGTAGCGAGCGCGTCGAGGGCTTTCGACTGTCACCGTGAGTAGCGGTTGCTCTATCGAGCCAGTCATGGAACGAAATAGCCGCTCAGTGAGCCTGCGTACCGAATGCGGCAAGGACTAAAGTCGGAGCGAGGAGAAATTCGGCTAATGACCGAGTGGATAGAAATCGAAACGGAAAGAGGGACGGACTGGTCCGTGACGAAACGCGTTCCAAAAGCCAGGTACGAGTACAATCAGCGCGTCGATGAGGTCATATCATCTCTGAAAGACAAGCTGCGGGATGTAGAAGAGGTGACTGGGGTCGGAAAGACACCGGGGGAGCGGGAAATCGAGGGGAGACAGGTCTTCCAACCCATCGTCTACGTGGAAGACGAGTACGTGAACGAGATCCCGTCTGAAATTGACGGAATTCCGATCGAGACGGACTCTCCACAGGGGCCACTCGTCCTTGATTGAAGAATCGAAACCTCCTTGCCCTGCACTGAGGGTTGCTTGCTGAGCACAACGAGGTTGGCGAACGTTTCGATGACACGCTGCTATCTCCTGGCGAGCGCTTCGAGCGCTTGATTCCGAGTTCTCATTCCACAGCGGGCACGACGTGAACCGGGACGTCGGCGTGGGTAACGACGTGTTCGGTCGTACTACCCAGTAATCGCCGTTCGAGGTCGCCGCGGCCGCTGGTCCCCATGACGACGAGGTCGACGTCGTGGTCGTCGACGTACTCCAGAATGACCCGCGCAGGCCGACCGAGTTCTATCGCTGTCGTGACCGACACGTCCGCGTCAACGGCCAGTTCCGCCAGCGCATCGACGTACCGCTCACCCCGTTCGCGAAGCGGTTCGACTGCGCTGTCGATCGACGTGTCGTAGTAGCGCGTGTTGATGACGTTCAATACGTGGATTTCGGCGCCGTCTCTGGAGGCGATCTCGACGGCGGCCGACATCGCCGCACTCGCGGTCTGGCTGCCATCGGTCGGGACGAGTATCCGGTCGTACATACCCGATCTTCGTTCTCCAGCGACATGAGTATGCGCTCACTAGCTGTGAGGGTAGGCGTAACCGCACTCGACGAAGTGGGTTGAAAGCCCTCGACGCGCTCGCTAGGTGGTGGATCGATCGCACTCGATGAAATGGGTTGAAAGCCCTCGACGCGCTTGCGGTCGCTGCGCGGGATATTCTCGCTCGGACAACAGCACCGCTCCGCACTCGCGAGAATAGGGCCCGCGCAGGCGACTCCGTTCGCTTCGCTCACCGCGAGCCCGCCTCGCCCTTTCAGTCCGCCAGGGACCGCAACAGCACCGCGACCGCAACCGCACTGCACCGCTCCGCCCCGCACCGCGCCGCGACGGCCTCACACCTCCCCAGCCTCTTGCGCTCCTCGCTTCGCTGCGCTCGCTGCGGTGCTCTTCCCTCGCACGATAGGTCTCGCGATCAAACGCTCGACCGCGCGCGCCGAGGCGGCTGGTAAGGAGGCTGTAGCGACTTCCAGCTTACTCCTCACTGACTCCACGTCGGTCGTCGCTCACTCCTTCGCGGCGATGGCTTCGATCTCCAGGGCAGCGCCCTTCGGGACGGCGCCCACCTCGATCGCGCTTCGGGCGGGCGGCTCGTCGTCGAAAAAGCCGGCGTAGGTGTCGTTCATCTCGGCGAAGTCGTCGACGTCGTCGAGGAAGACGGTGACTTTCAGGACGTCGCTCATGTCCAGCCCTTCGGAAGCGAGGATGGCCTGGACGTTTTCGAGACACTGGCGAGCCTGCACGTCCACGGGCTCGTCGTCGAGGAGTTCGCCGTCGGTCGTCAGCGGAAGCTGGCCAGCGGTAAAGAGCAGGTCGTCGGTGGTCGTCGCCTGGCTGTACGCGCCCACGGCGGCCGGTGCGTCGTCGGTGTTGACAGTGCGCTTCACGCCCGGAGCGTCGGCCGACCGGTCCTAATACGTACCGCTGCCCGGTGGAACCAATACCACTCGAATTTCTGACTGGAAAACGTCCGCGCTGGGTTGGCCCACGTCTCACTCCCGGTCTTCGTCGCCGAGGTCGGGTCGTTCGGGCAACAGCGTGATGCCGCGTGCGTCCAGAGCGGCCCTGACCTCGCCGGGGAGCGAGCGGTGGCCCTTCTCCTCGCGGTAGAACGCCAGCGTGAGCCCGGCGAGTGCGAGAAGCGAGACGAGCGCGAACGGTCCGCCCGTGAGGACCGCCACGTCCTGGAGCGACTGGCCGCCACCGACGACGAGGACGGCGGTCGCGACGGCACCCTGGAGGACCCCCCAGAAGACGATGCTGCCGGTCGTGGGGGCGTACTCGCGTTTCGTCGCGAGGATGGAGACCACGAGCGTCGAGACCGCCGCCGAGGTCGTGATGAAGACGACGATGAGTCCCAGAAAGAGGAACATCGACAGCTGACTCATCGGGAGCGCGGCGAACACGGGGAAGCCGGCGACGGCCTCGGACCCGCCGTAGGCGTCGACGGCGCCGAGCACGTCGGCGGCCCCGCTGTGCTGGAGCGCGAGTGTCGTCCCGCCCATCACCAGAAACCAGGCGAGCGTGGCCAGCGACGTGGCGCCGACGGCCGTTGCCACCACGGTTCGAACGGTCCGTCCCTTCGAGATTGCGGCGAGGAACAGGCCCGCAAACGGCGCCCACGAGAACCACCACGACCAGTTCCAGACCGTCCAGTCGGCGACCCACTGCGGGCCCAGAAAGACGCTCATCCCGAAGAAGTTCGCGGCGTAGCTTCCCAGCGCGGCGACGCCGTACTCTGCGACGGCCGAACGGGGGCCCAGGGCGAGTAGCAAGAGCGTAAAGAGCGCGAACAGGCCAACAGTCACGCCAGCGATCCGGCGGATACCGCGGTGGACGCCCGACTGGGCGGTGACGACGTAGATGGCGGTGAGTCCGGCGACGAGGACGATGGGACCGAGGACGCCGTAGGTGACTCCCCACTGATAGTCGATGCCCGTGAGAAACTGCCGGCTGACGAACGCGACCGACGTCCCGACGCCCCCGATGGTCGCGAAGATGGCGAGGACGTCGACCAGTTTCGCGGGCACCGAATCGAGGCCGTCGACGCCGAGGAATGGGGTCAACAGCGTCGACACTCGCAGGGGGGCGCCGCGGTCGAACACGAAGTAGGCGATGGGGAGGCCGATCACGAGGTAGGGACTCCAGGCCGAGACGCCCCAGTGGAAGGAGGTGTAGGCGAGCGCGTCGACGACCGCCGCGCTCGACTGCGGCTGGGCGCCGAAGTACGGCGGGGGCGTCTGGTAGTGAAAGAGCGCCTCGGCGGGGCCCCAGAAGACGATGCCGGCGGCGATGCCCGCGGTGAAAAACAGGGCGAAGTACGTCGGGTAGGTGTAGGTCGGTTCCGCGTCGGGGCCACCGAGTCTGACAGCACCCCAGGGGCCGGCGAGCAGGAAGACGCAGTACAGGACGGCGAGCAGGACGGCACCGAGGAACACCCAGCCCAGATCCTCGAACAGAATCCCCTTCACGCCGGCGATGGCCGCGGTCGTCGGGCTGGGCGCGAGCAACCGAACGAGAAAGAACAGGGCGAGTACGGCGACAGGGACGCCGAAGGTGACGGGGTCCTGTCGGGCGAAGAACGGTTCGAGGATCCGCCTGACGTGACCGTGGCGAATGCGCAGGAGGTACCTCGCCGTGCGCCCGCGGTCGGCCGGGTCTTCGGGTTCGGGCGTTCGCACCGGGAGCAGGGCGAGGTAGGCGAGTCCGGCGCCGAAAAAAAGGAGAGAGAGGACGAGCCATCCCTGTCCGGAGAGTCGCTCGACGACGAACGACGGGAAGAAAAACCCCGAGACGACGAGGATCCCCGAGAGGACACAGATCGGGACGAGCGCCTTCCGGAGAGCCCGCTCGGCGGCGCTGTCGCCCTGTGTTGCCATGTCACACGCTTTCGGCCCACAGGTCTTATGGGTGTCGTCATTTATGCTATCTGATTGGTTCGGGTTGGGTCGGGGCGGCTGTGCGCGCGGCTGGCAGTGTCGTGGATCCCCGCCGTGGCCGGCGGCACACGTTTTTATGTGACTCAGACGTACCGACGCGGGTGGGCACAGACGCACGCGAACAGGGGTCTGACCGCGCGGACGCCGCGCTCGACAAGGGGCCCGACGCCGCGCTCGACGAGCTGTTCGACCACGCCGAGCGCGTCCAGCTGGTCGAGTGGTCGGCGTTCTCGGGTGCGAAGATATCGGTCCTGTTGCTCGGGACGGTCGCAGTCGTCGCCTTCGTCACGGGGCTGTCGGACCTGAGTGGCGGGCCGGTAGCGCTCGACGGGCCACTCGGCGGGTTGTTCCCGGGCGCGAGTGACCTTCTCCGGCTCTACGGCGTCTTCTTCGCGTTCCTGCTCGGCGCGGTGGCGGTCGGACTGCAACGGCGTCTGAAGATCGCGTTGTACGGCGCACTCGTCGCCCTGCCGCTGGTGGCACTGTTGCCGCTGTTCACGGCCGAAGCGACCGATTTCCCCGTCCTGCTCGTGAGTCTCGTCGCCCTGCCCCACCTGGTCAGAAACCGCGACCACTTCGACCAGGCGGTCGACCTCTCGCCGTTCCAGACGGCGGCGCTGGCAGCTTTCGTCGCCGTCCAGGTCTACGGCACCGTCGGCGCGTACGCTATGCGCGAGAACTTCACCAGCGTCACGACGGTGACCGACGCCCTGTACTACATCGTCGTCACCGGGACGACTGTCGGCTACGGCGACGTGACGCCGACGACGGAACTCACGAAGCTGTTCACGCTGTCGGTCATCGTGCTCGGGACCGGCTCGTTTACGATCGCGTCGGGGTCGCTGCTGATCCCGGCACTGGAATCGCGGATATCGAGCGCATTTGGGAACATGAGCGCATCCGAACTCTCACTGCTCGAGGACCACGTCCTGGTCCTTGGCTACGGCGACATCACGGAACCGCTGCTGGACGAACTCGACGGGACGACGGAAGTCGTGGTCGTCACCGAGGACACCGATACGGCGTCGACACTGCGTGACCGCGGTTTCAACGTCCTCACTGCCGACCCGACAGACGCAGAGTCGCTCCGGGACGCACGCATCGACGCTGCCGACGGCGTCGTGGTCGCCACCGAGGACGACGCCCGGGACGTCCTGTCGATACTCGCGGCCCGTCAGGCGAACCCCGAAATCCGGATCGTCGCCGCTGCTGCCGACCAGAAACACGTCGACAAACTCGACAATGTCGGCGCAAACGAGGTGATCAGCCCCATCGTCATCGGTGGCCGGATGCTCGGACGTGCCGTTGTGGACACGGACGCCCCTGTTGGGTTCCGCCCGACTGACGGAGCGGGCGATTCCACGAGGGCCGACGGCGAACCGGACGCGAGGACCGGCGACGGATCCGACGGCGAGCGGTCCGACGACGACCCGCAGTCCTGAGGGGCCTCGCCACCGACCACAAAACATACTGAATCTGTCAGTTGTTGTTTCGGGGACTCCGGGTGGACCCTGTCATCCGATAGCGGGGATCGCGATTTACACTTCCCAGACTCTATCTGTTCCATTTCGTCTCTCAGTACGAGATCGAAGCCCGCCCAGGGCGGTTCTTCCCAAATTTATATTTATTCGATATGTGAATTGGTACCGAGGGTACTACCAATGTACGACACGATCCTGATCCCGTACGACGGGACAGACGAGGCTCGGCGGGGTGCGGAGCACGGCATCGAACTGGCGGCGGCGGTGGGCGCGACGGTTCACGCACTCTACGTCGTGGACCTGCCGGGGGCACCCCGGGCACTGTCGCTCCGCGACGACGAAGAATCGATGCGCGAAGAGTATCACGAATACGGCGAGGAAGTGACCAGTGACGTCTGCACGATGGCGGCGAACGCGGGTGTCGAGTGCGAGGGCGTCATCCGGTCGGGCGCCCCCGCCGAGGAGATCGTCGATTACGCCGAGGACGAGGGCATGGACGCCATCGTCATGGGGAGCGCGTACCAGGGGAGGTTCCCGAACCTGCTCGGGAGCACCTCCGAGCGGGTGGTCCGCACGTCGACGGTCCCGGTCGTCACGACCCGGATGACGGTCAACGACTGACCACTTCCGGGCCATCGGGACGGTTCTTCGGGGAATCCCATCCCCGGGTCACACCGGCGACTCGCGTTCGCTACGCCGACGGTTCTGCGTCCTGAAGTCGTGTCTCCCGGAGATAGATGAGGAGACTCGCGCTCAGAAAGCACATCCCGGCGACGGTATAGCTCCCGGCGGCCATCGCGTACAGCGCGACGCCTATCAGTACGACCGCGAACACGGCCATCCCCGTCGAGACTGCGTCCGCCATGGCTCTCCGGAGACGAGACGCGCCGTCACCGAATAGGTTTCCCCGGCGTGCTCGTGGCGGGCCCACTACAGCCGCCCGTAGGAGTGTTCGAACTCCCAGTGGTAGCGACAGCCGTCGCAGGTGGCCCACTCGGGGAAGTCGAACTGCTCGGGGTGGCGGTTGCCGTGTTGCATCCGACTCCGGCAGACCGGACACTGCATGTGGTACAACTCCAGGTCGGCGAACTCGCCGGGGTCGAACTCGGCGACACAGTTGGGACAGTCGATGTCGTCGAAGGCGTTGTGCTGGTAGATTTCGTCGCCACAGCGGGGACACTCCAGCGTCGCCGGCGGTCGGTTCCCCCACCCGACCGACCCGTCGATCGTCGTGGTCGCCGTGTCCATGCTGGAGAGTCTGAACTTGTTGGGGCCGTCGCTGCGCCGGAGGGGCGATGCCAGTCGCTCCCCGACCCACTTCAACCGCGCAAACACAGCCTGTAGGAGCCCCGTCACTATCGGGTCTAGGGCCGGAGTTCGGATAAATCGCTCGTCGGTATCCGCGCCTCTCTCCCGCTCGTCGACAGTTATTCACCGCGTGGTGCGTTCGAGGGGTGTATGGTCTCAGGTGGCACGCGAAGAGTGGCGGCGGCGTTCGTCGTACTGACGGCTGTCCCCGGCGTGGCGACCGCACAGCAACTCGACCCGTCAGTCGTCGCCGACGCACACCCACTCGCTCGTGCCATCGTCTCCTTCGCTCTCGTGGGTGCCTTCGGCGCGCTGGTTCTGCGACTCCGGGGCCCCCTCGTCGATCGCGCCGTCGACGACACGATGGAGAGCCCGACAGTCGCGGTCGTCTACGGTCTCGGCGCGTTCGTCTTCGTCGTCTTCGCCACTCTCTACGCGAACAACGTCTTGCTCCAGCTCGGACTCGTCGGCACGCCCCTGGGACTCGTCGCGGTCGCCGTCCTGGTCGGGGGCGTGTCGTTGCTCGGCGGCCTCGGCTACGCCGTCGTCGGAACGCTCCTGACGGACCTGTACAGCGAGCGCCGACCGTTCCAGGGGCTGCTCGTCGGCGGCGCCATCAGCGCAGTGTGCTGGCTCGTGCTTCCCGTCCTGCTGGCGTTCCTCGCGTGGGTTCTCGTCGCCGCGTTCGGCGTCGGTGGGCCGACGCGTACCTGGTTTCACGGCGAGCGGTCCGTCGCGTCCGAACGCAGTTCCCGTGAGTGAGTGCGGGCGAGCGTGAACGGTCCGCGAGCACGAACGCGCAGTGCTCAGGCCGCCCAGCGTCCGGTCGACGAACCGCCGAACGACACTTGCCGTCCGAGCCCGTAGACCCGGTATGGACCCGGCGACACTCCAGGGCGGTGGCGGGCTGCTGGGAGCGGCGGGCGGGGCCGTGGCGCTCGCGGCGTCGCTGATCCTCGTCATGATGATCGTCGCACTCGGCGCGTTCGCCTACAAGAGCCTCCGCGGCGACGGCATCGAGTGGCCCGAGGACCGTGAGCCCGACGAGGAGGACGGGGTCAGCCGCGGGAACGACGACGACGAGTGGGACTACTACTGACGCTCCCCGTTCATGAGAGACGGACTGTGCGGAGCAGTTCGGCTAGTGCTTCGTGACGATATCGAGCGACCGAGGTGCTGGCTGTTGTAATCGAGAAACCGGGAAAAACTGCGCCGACAGGGTCAGTCGCTGCCCGGGGCTTCGTCGCTGTCGGAGACGTCCGTCACCGTCTCGCGACCGGTCGTGACCACGTCGACGTCGTCCTGCTCGGTGAGTTCCTCGATCGTCTCGGCGAACTCCTCGGATTCGAGGATCTCGTACTCGTTGCTGAGTCCGAGATACACCGTGTAACACATCAGACAGAGGATGAACGCGAACGGCAGGCCGGTGGTGATCGCGGCCGTCTGGAGCGCGTTGAGGCCGCCACCGTACAGCAGGACGGCCGCCACGGCACCCTCGGTGAGTGCCCAGAAGATGCGCTGGACTTTCGGCACGTCGTGCTTGCCGCCCGAGGTCAGGTGGTCGATGACCAGCGACCCCGAGTCAGAGGACGTGACGAAGAACGTGATCACCAGCAGCGTCGCGATCGACGCCGAGATGGCGCCCAGCGGGTACTGCTCCAGCGTGATGAACATCCCGAGGGTCTCGAAGGCGCCGTAGCCGATCTCGTTGTACGCCCCGACGACGGCACCGGTGCCCTCGCCCTGGAGGGAGGGTGCCAGTGCGGCCCCGCCGAACGTAGCCAGCCAGACGGTCGAGAACAGCGCCGGGAGGAACAGGACCCCGAGGACGAACTCGCGGACGGTCCGTCCCTTGGAGATACGCGCGATGAACATCCCGACGAACGGCGACCAGGCGATCCACCAGCCCCAGTAGAACACCGTCCAGGCGGTGACGGTCCCGCCGCCGGCGCCCATCTCGCCGCGGTAGAACCCGAGCTCGATGACGTTCGCGAAGTAGGTCCCCAGGCCCTCGACCCACGCGCCGAAGATGAAGACGGAGGGGCCGACGACGAGGAGGAACCCCAGCAGTGCGAGCATCAGGTACAGGTTGAGCGTGCTCAGGCGCTTGACACCGCCGTCGAGACCCGCCGCGACGGACATCGTCGCGATGAGCGTGATACCACCGATGAGCAGGATCTGTGGCACCGTCCCGGTCGGGACGTTACCGAGGACGCCGAGGATGTCGACGGCGACGTACTGGATACCCGAGTTCACCTGCGCGACGCCGAGGCCGAGCGACGTCGCCAGCCCGAACAGCGTCGCGAACACCGTCACGAGGTCGATCAGGTGGCCCGGCCAGCCGTAGATCCGCTCGCCCAGCAGCGGCCAGAAGATCGACCGGAACGTCAGCGGCAGGCCCCTGTTGAACGAGAAGAAGGCCAGTCCGAGGCCGACGAGTCCGTAGATGGCCCACGGGTGGAATCCCCAGTGGAAGAACGTCTGGGCCATCGCCGCCGAGGCCGCCGCACCGGTCCCGGACTCGACCCCCCAGAACCCCGGGGTGCTCGAGTAGTAGAAGACTGGTTCGAGGACGCTGAAGAACATGAGGCCGATCCCCATGCCGGCGCTGAACAGCATGGCCATCCACGAGAAGTCGCTGAACTCCTTGTCGGCCTCGACGCCGCCGATCTTGATGTTGCCGTACTTGCTCAGCGCGAAGTACAGTAACACGACGATGAAGATGTTCACCGCGAGCAGGTAGAACCAGCCGAAGTTCGCCCCGATGAAGTCGAAGATGACGGTGTAGGCGTCACTCGCGGTCTGATACACCACGACCCCGCCATCAGTCTGGCCGAGTACTTCCCAGCCGTTATCCTGGGCGTTTTGCTGGCTCGTCACCATCGTCCAGTCGAGTACGCTGGCGACGCTCCGGTAGAAAATCGTCAACAGGATGAACAGCGCGATGATCACCAGGGCGACCGGGAACACTATCGGGTGGACGTCGAACCCCCACCGCTGGATGTTGGTGTCGCCCGGCTCACGGTCGGACTCCGGATGGAACAGTTCCACCTGCAGTCCGTCGGACATCTCGCCCGTCGTATCACCGTCTCCGTCAGCCATACTGTACCTCCCGTTCGGTCACTGTCGCGTGTATCGTGTGCATTGTCGAATCCTCCTTCGCCCGGCACGCGCGGTTGTTCGCAACGCTCCACCCCGCCCGGTCGGCGATCCGTCCGACGGAACCGCCCATGCTACCAGTTAGCACGAGACAATCCCTCACAACATCCAACCCGAGGATTCTGCATAAACGTTCATCTCGAATTATACAGGTGTTTAAATACCGACGCGAACACGTCGGGCGATTCGCGTTCCGGCCGGTTCCCCAGACGAGTCTCAGGGCGAGAGAGCAGCGGTCTACACTGGTTCAGGCGTTCTCCGTCGGACCCGCGTCCGGCAGTGCCTCGATGCCGGGGTGGTTGACGACGTCGACGCTGTAACCGTGGTGGGCGATCGAGTCGACGATGTGACGGGCGTGTTTCGCGCCGCTCGTCTCGACCTGGAAGATGAGGTAGGCCTCCCCGACGTCCAGGTCTTCGAGCGCCCGGTCGTGGCGCACCGTCTGAATGTTGGCGTCGTGCTCGGCGATGATCCCCGAGAGTTCGGTCATCTTCCCCGGCCGGTCCTCGATCCGGACCCGGAGGCGGAGTATCTGCTGGCGGCGCGTCAGCGCGTGGACCAGCACCGTCCGCAGCATCGTCATGTCGAGGTTCCCGCCACAGAGCAGCGGCATCACGCGCTCGCCGGAGACGTCCAGCTGGTCACCCCGGACCGCGGCCACCGAGGCCGCGCCGGCTCCCTCGACGACCTGTTTCGCCCGCTCCATCAGGAGCAGGACGGCGTCGGCGATCTCGCCGTTGGTCACCGTCACTACCTCGTCGACGTGGCGCTCGATGATAGAGAGGGTCAACTCCGAGATGCCGCCCGTGGCGATGCCGTCGGCGATGGTGTCGACGTCGTCCAGGGTCTGTGGGGTGCCCTTGTCGAGGCTGTCCGGCACGGTCGCCGCACCCGTCGCCTGGACGCCGACGACCCGTACGTCGGGGTTCAACTCGGCGAAGGCGGTCGCGATGCCGCTGATGAGTCCGCCGCCACCGATGGGGACGACGACCGTCTCGACGTCCGGGCGCTGCTCGTACATCTCGACGCCCAGCGTGCCCTGGCCAGCGACGATGGCAGGGTCGTCGTAGGCGTGGACGAACGCCGCCTCGGTCTCGGTGACGATCTCCTGTGCGTGATCCATCGCCGCCCGGAAGTCCTTCCCGACGAGTTCGACCGTCGCGCCGTAGCCCCGGGTCGCCTCGACTTTCGTCTGGGGAGCGGTCTTCGGCATGACGATAGTCGACTCGACACCGAGTTTCGTCGCCGCGAGGGCGACCCCCTGTGCGTGGTTGCCGGCACTGGCCGCGACGACGTGTTCGACGTCGTCTGTCTCCAGCAGTCGGCGGATCTTGTTGTAGGCGCCGCGCGTCTTGAACGAGCCAGTCCACTGCAGGTGTTCGAGTTTGAGCGATACCTCCTCGGCGCCCGTCATCGATTCCAGCGAGGTACTTCGCTCGACCGGCGTCTCCTTGACCACCGTCGGGTCGTCGAGTCGCTCCCGCGCGGCCTCGATGTCCGCGAACGCGACTGTCTGCGGGCTTTCCTGAGCCATTGTCTCTCACCGCGCCGCCGGTGTGAGTGGAGGGACCTGCGTCCGCTCTCCGGGACCTCCGTCCCCATCGACTCGCACCGCGACGCTCTGGTGTCTATGTGTCCGATTCGACCTATAAGTCTCACGGGCGGATAACTGGACACTCATTCGCGAGGTCGACGCTTTCTTTCGGTTTCGTCACTACCCGTCGTATCACTACCCTCGCGGCACGGTCGAAACAGAACCGTCCACAGCGCTGTCAGGACTCGCTCCCCGCGTTCCTCGGCCGAGCACTGGGGAACCCCCGGCTCGAAGACCTCGGCGTCGGGGACTCGGCGTGGACGACGGGACTACAGGTCCGCGCCTCCGGGCCCCGAACGCGGCAGGTCGACGGCCACGTCGGTCTGTTCACTGGCCGCCTTGACCGTGTTGTACAGCAACATCGTTATCGTCATCGGGCCGACGCCGCCGGGGACGGGCGTGATGACGCCCGCTTTCTCCTGCGCACTCTCGAAGTCGACGTCGCCGACGAGCTCGTATCCCTTCTCGGTGTCCGCGTCGACCCGATTCACGCCGACGTCAATCACCGCTGTGCCCTCCTCGATCATCGACCCGTCTATCAGTTCGGGGTAGCCGGCAGCGGCGATTACGATGTCCGCCTCGCGGGTCTTCGCACCCAGGTCCGTCGTCCGCGAGTGACAGACCGTCGTCGTCGCGTTCCCGCCGGGCGCCTTCTGGATGAGGAGGTTCGCCATCGGCTTGCCGACGATGTCCGAGCGGCCGACGACGACGGCATCGGCGCCTTCCGTCTCGACGTCGGCCGCGTCGAGCAGCAACTGGACGCCGTGGGGCGTACACGGTTTGAATCGCGCGTCACCGGCGACGAGACGACCGACGTTCTCGGGGTGGAACCCGTCGACGTCTTTCGCGGGGTCGATACTCCGCAGGACTCGCCGTTTGTCGACGTGGTCGGGGACCGGCATCTGGACGAGGATCCCGTGGACGTCGCCGTCGGCGTTGAGTCGTGTGATCGTGTCGAACAGTTCCTCTGCCGGCGCCTCGGCGTCGAGTTCACGGTGGACGCTCTCGATCCCCAGTTCCTCGCAGGCGCGCTGTTTCATCGAGACGTACGTCTCGCTGGCGGGGTCGGTGCTCATCAGGACCGTCGCGAGTCCGGGGGTCACGCCCGCGTCGGCGAGCGTCTCGACCGGCGTCTCCAGTTCCTCGCGGATCCGGTCGCTGACGGCGTTCCCGTCGAGGACGTTCCCGTCGCGGATCACCGACATACGTCGCCTCCAGCTGTGCGGGTCGGGTCGTTGTCTGAACGCGTCATCGCTCGACGAGTCGCGGCGCACGGTATCAAAACGACGGGTCACCCCGCGATCTCCGAGGCTCCGCGCGCGGTCAGAACGGCCGACCCGCCGGTCGAGTCCCGGACGGCACGGGGGGCGAGCGGCGTCTCCGCCGGCGAGGCCGGGTCGGAACCACATCGAATCAGGTGTGTGTCAGGAGTTGCCGGGGAAGCCCTAATGACGGTGTCGCCCCTTGCACGTACCAGACAGACGCCGGCGACGCGCGGGGCGGGCGAGACGGTGCCGTCCGGGCGGACCACGGCCTCCTCGCCACCCGGCACTCCCACCCACACCAATGTCACTGGACACACCGACGACCGACACCGACGGCGTGACGGCGCTGCTCGCAGAGCCCCGCTTCGAACTCATGCCGTTCGACAGCTTCGGCGAACAGATGACGCACCTGCCCGACGGCGCGACCATCGCGATAACGACCTCGCCGACGCTCGGGCTCGACGCGACTATCGAGTGGACCGAGAAGGCCACCGCGGAGGGCTACGAGATCGTCCCGCACATCGCGGCGCGCTACGTCGAGGACGACGACCACCTCGACACGGTCGCGAGCCGACTCGTGGAAGCGGGCGTCGACGACATCTTCGTCCCCGGTGGGGACCGCGAGGAACCTGCCGGCGAGTTCGAGTCGGCCTACGAACTCCTCGTCGCGCTGGAGGACCTGGGCTACGACTTCGAGGACGTCGGTATCACGGGCTATCCCGAGGGCCACGACTTCCTCAGCGAGGAGACGCTCGCCGACGCGATGGAGCAGAAAGCGCCCCACGCCACGTACATCGTCACGCAGCTCTGTTTCGACCCCGAGGCGGTCGTTACGTGGATCGAGACGGTCCACGAGCGCGGTATCGACCTCCCCGTCGAGGTCGGCATCCCGGGCGTGATGAAATACCAGAAGCTGATCGGCATCTCCCAGAAAGTCGGCGTCGGCGACTCCGTACGATTCCTGAAGAAGACGACGGGCGTCGTCGGGTTCGTCCGCCAGCTCGTCGGCTCGCGGGGCAAGTACCAGCCCGACGAGTTGATCGACGGGCTCGCGCCGTACGCGACCGACCCCGAGTACGGCATCCGCGGCGTCCACGTCTACACGATGAATCAGGTGCCCGACGCCGAGGAGTGGCGCCGCAGTCGGCTGGACAGCAGGTAGCACGGAGATGGCCAGCACGACCGGCTACGGCGTCGCGTCGGTGGCCCCACTCGACGACAGCGGTCGCTCCGCCGGGGCGCAGACGACCGAGCGAGTGACGCTCTCCGCTCCACTGGGCTGTACCGAGACGGGTGTCGACGCCTATCACCTGGCGCCCGGTGATCCGATCGAACTGTCGGCCGACCGTGAACAGGTCGTCGTTTCGCTCGGCCAGACCGCGTCCCCGACGCTCGACGAGACGCCGGTCCCGCCGCAGTGCGTCGGTCGGGTTCCCCCGGACCACCACTGTACACTCGACAGCGAGCGCGCGGTGACGGTCGTCGTCGTGACCCCCGTGGCGTCGACCGATGCCGATGCCGCGACACCGGATCCGGCGACAGTCGACCTGGTGGCGGTCGAGTACCGCGTGCCGACCACGTCGGAGATCGCGACGGCTCGACTCACCGCGCCGCTGGGCTGTACCGGCCTGAAGACGAACGCCCGCGTCCTCGAACCGGGCCAGGCAGTGCCGACCCACACCGAGGGACGCCAGGAAGAACTGTTCGTCCCGCTGAACGGGCCGGCGGGGATGGTCGTCGCGGACGAGCGGATAGAAACCCCGCCGGGAACTGTCGTTCGTGTCCCACCGGAAACGCCACGGAGTGCATTCAACGACGGCGATAGCGACGCTCGCTGGGTGATGTTCGGCGCACCGCCGACGGGCACCCCCGAAGAGTGGGATCCGGGCGCCGAGATACTCGACTGACTACTGGAGAGTGAGACAGTATGGACTGGAACAGATTCGTCGAACTCCTGCCACACTACCTGGCCAATCTGGTGCTGGTCGTACTGGCGATCACCGCCCTGCGCCGGTTCGCCGGCGACCTGGGATTCGTGGTCGAACTCGGCGTCGTCATCGTCGTCGTTCTCCTCTATCCGACGATCGTCCGTGCGCTCGGCGTCCCACCCAGTGCGTGGGACGAGCCCGAGGAGTGAAGTCGACACACTTGCGATTCGCGAGCGAACGACGCGTTCGTCGAACCGCAGGGGATGGTGCTGGCCACGTCAGACCCAAGTGTGCCAAGATATAACATGGGGGTGGAGCATGTTCCAGTCGATTGTTCGGACGGACGACTCGGTGTTCGAGCGCGTCCGCGATTCGATCCTCAACCGCGGCGACGCGGACGACGACGAGAAGCCGACGGGGCCCGGAACACCCGCGCCGGAGTGAGTAGCCGGGTCACCCGTTACTGGGACCGAGTAGTCGCTACGGCCCCCGACGCGCCCTGGGCAGTCACTCAGTACTCCAGTACCGTCTCCCGTCTGTCGTCCTCGACGGGTCGGTCGACGCGCAACGCGTAGTCACAGGAGGGACAGACTTTGTCACTCGGGGACACCTGCGAGCCACACTCTTCACAGAAGACGGCACCCTTTCGAGTCGTCACGCGATACTCCGTTTCTGTCTCGCCGTCGTGTCGCCCACCCTCGCTCGCTCCGACACTCTCGTCGACTGAGACGCCGGCCAGGTGAAAGGCCGACCGCGCGTCTCGGACGTCGTCGTCCGTCGGGAGCGTCATCGTCCGCTCGGTCTCACCGGTCGCGAACATCTTCATAGACTCGTCGCTCCGATACGTCTTGATACCGATACCGTCCGGGGGACGGAGGACCGTGCCGGCGTCGAACCTGACTGTCAGTTCCCGCTCGTCCGAGTCGAGCGTAACCGTCGAGACGTCCGAGAGGGGGATCTCCGTCTCACGGGTGTAGTGGCGCCACACCGAGGCGACCTGGAGTCCGGTCATCGTGAGGACGAAAGCGAGCATGCCCGCTGTGGCCGTATTCCACGCCTCTTCGAGGCGAAACACGAGGAGCAGCGGTACTATCAGGATCGCGGCGAGCCGAAACGCGGCCCTGGCCCGGTCCCAGCGCTCGCCGTGGCGCCAGCGCGCGACCTGCCTCCGGACGTGCGCCCTGGGTTCCTCGTTGATCCGGACTGCGTCGCCGTCGACCGAGACTTCGCCGACGGCCGCCCGGAACGTCCCTCCGTGTCCGCCCATACGTCAACTACAGTACAGGATGTGAAAAAAACTACGTCTCCTCCCCGGTCGCGCCTTCGTCCTCGGTCGCACGTTCGTCCCCGATCGGCCGTTCGTCCCCAGTCGCGCGTTCGAGGATCGCGTCCCGTGCCTCTGCGGCGTCGGACCGCTTCGACCGCGGGAAGTAGAGCGTGTTCTCGTCGACCGGGTGGCTGAGAAAGCCCGCCTCGGCGGGTTCGAGGCCGACCTGCTCGATCTGGATGTGGCCGGTCAGCCACCCGCCGGAGTAGGTGACGCCGCGGATCTCGTCCATCGGGATGGTCCTGTCCTCGTGGATCGAGGCCGACGACCGCTCGATGACGACGCGGTCCTCGTAGACCGACAGCGTCCCGCCCTGAAGCGAACACGAGACGATCGGGTCCGCCGCCTCGTCGGTCGACTCTGCCGCCATGTGTGTTGCTGACACGCCAGTCCGCGAAAAATCCCTGGGTCGACGTGGCTGTCCAGACACCGGTCGTCACTTACGACCCCCGGTCGGCTGTGCTGCCGTCCGAGGGTGGACGGCCGTCACCGCGGTCGCGCTGGACGAGGACGACTCCCGCGAGCACGAGCGTCCCGCCGGCGAGGAGGCCCGTCGTGACCCGTTCGTCGAGTACGAGCACGCCGAGCACGACGGTCACGAGCGGTTCAGCCGTGCTGACGATGCCGACCCGACTCGCCGCGAGGCGTTCGAGCCCCTCGTAGAACAGGACCAGCGGGAGGACGGTACCGACGAGCGCGAGGCCGACGACGATCCCCCACTGGTCGGTCCCCGCGGGCAGCGCGAGTCCGTCCGCGAACGCACCGAAGACGGTCATACTGGCGGTCGTACCCACGAGCGCACCCGCCATGAGTGAGCGAGGCGCGAGCGACGCCACGACGGTCCGACTCCCGACGGTGTAGACGGCGTAACAACCCGCCGCGGCGAGCGCGAGCGCGACGCCGGTGAGTGCGGCGCCGGCGGGGTCGGCACCGACGATCAGCGCGACGCCCGCGAGCGAACAGCCCAGCGCGGCGACCGTCACGGTCGAGACTGACTCTCCCAGCGCGGTTGCCGAGAGGACGACCACGAACGCCGGATAGGTGTAGAGGACGATCGTCGCCATACCGGCGGTCAGATACTCCAGTGACGCGAAATAGGCGAGTGTCAGCCCAGTGTAGACGACTCCGAGCGCGAGTGTCGCGGTCCACTGGCCACGGGTGTCGGGGAACGACCACCGCCCGACTGCCGCGAGCACGAGGACCACCGCCGTCGCCAGCGCGAACCGAGCGGGCAACAGCGTGGAGAGCGGAATCCCGGCAGACACGGCGAGTTCGCCGAAGATACCGATGGTTCCGAATCCAGCCGCGGCACCCAGCACGAGTAGCGTTCCCGTCGTGGACTGGCGCACACTACCGGCTCATCCCCCGCGGCGTAACCGTTTTCGATGGACCCCGTGAGACTGCGCGAGTGCGAGGTGACTCTCCTGACGACCGATTGCCGAACCACAACACATACTATTTCCGAGTTGTAGTGGTTTGGTACCGGTCGAATTCGACGTCGGTGACGGACTCTCTGGAAGTGGGGAACGGCCACAGTGGGCTCGAAAAGCCGTTTCTATACGATATTATGACGAGCGTAGTGCCGAGAGATGTCCCGCTGAGTGAAAGTGACACCTCTCTTTTATGGGGGTGGGCGAGCGATACCGGGTACCGATGTCGGACAACCAGCCACCGGAATCCAGACCCGAGCACCCGAACCACCCGAGCGTCGACCAGTCCGACCGCGTCGTGCCGCGGAACCTGCGCCAGACCGGCGACCCGGGTATCGAGATGCTCGTCTCGACGCGCGTGCGCAAGTCACCGTTCTTCGACAAGTCGTTCAACGAGGAGGGCGCCTGGCGCTGTACCGTCTACAACCGCATCTATCACCCGCGCGGGCTCGTAGAGCCCGAAGACGGCGGGGCGATGGCCGAGTACGAGGCGCTGACAGAGGCCGTCACCCTCTGGGACGTCGCCGTCGAGCGCCAGATCCGCGTCAAGGGGCCGGACGCCGAGGCGCTCACGAACTACGTCATCACGCGCGACGCCACCGAGATCGACACGATGGCCGGCAAGTACGTCATCCTCTGTAACGAGGACGGCGGCATCCTCAACGACCCGATCCTCCTGCGCGTCGCCGACGACGAGTTCTGGTTCTCGATCTCGGACTCGACGCTCATGCAGTGGTTACAGGGTGTGAACGTCGGCATGGACTTCGACGTCGAGATAGACGAGATCGACGTCGCGCCCATGCAGATCCAGGGCCCTCTCTCCGAGGACGTCATGGTCGAGGTGGTCGGCGAGGAAGTCAGCGAGATCCCCTACTACGGGCTGATGGAAGCCGAGGTGAACGGCTGTGACGTACTCGTGAGCCAGACCGGGTTCTCCGGCGAGAAGGGCTTCGAGATCTACGTCCTCGACGCGTCGGAGAACGCCGAGCGCGTCTGGGACCCCGTCCTCGACAGCGTCAAAGACCACGGCGGGATGCAGATCGCGCCGGGTCACCACCGTCGCATCGCCGCCGGCATCATGTCCTGGGGCCAGGACATGGACCACGAGACCTCGCCGTTCCAGGTCAACCTGGGCTACCAGGTTCCCGACGACAAGGACGCCGACTACATCGGCAAGGAGGAACTCGAACGCCAGCAGGAACTCATCGAGGACGGCGAGTACCCGTTCACCCTCAAACTCGTCGGCCTGAAGATGGCCGGGGAACCCATCCGCGACTACGCGCCGGACTTCTGGCTCATCTCTGACCCCGACACCGGAGAGGAGTGTGGCTACCTCACCTCGCCGTGGTGGAACCCCGACCTGGAGACGAACATCGGGATGGGGTTCGTCCCCGCGGAGAAGTTGCAGGCAGAGACGGACACGAACCTGAACGACAGCATCTTCGAGGAGGACCTGGACATCGAGTTCCAGGTCCACCTCCCCGACGAGTACGCCGAGGAACCCGGCGAACCGGTCTACGCGACCGTGGCGGAGGTACCCTTCAAGGAGTCGGTCAATCCGAGCGCTCGCGAGCAGGCCAAACTGAACGCCAGGCAGGACGCGGAGGAGTGACGAGCGGACGTCGCTGAGTGTTCTGCTCAGTTCAGTCCATCACGCCGACAGCGCCTCGTCCAGACGGGTTTCCAGATCCAGGAGGTCGTCGCGGAGTTCCTCGGCTTCCGAACCCTCCAGCTCCTCGATCCGTCCTGCGAGCCCCTGCAGTCGGGAGTACTTCTCCGCCTCTTCGACCTGGGTCTTCTGGACGTACTCCTGCTGTTCGACGTCGTACACCTCGTCTTCGCCGAGGTCGGTCACGGCCAGGACGACGTCCAGTTTGTCTCGATCGACCCCCAGGACCCACTCGCGAGGGATGCCGTGCTCGTCCAGAGCCCCGAAGACTGTCTCGTCGTCTTTGGGCTGTCGTCGCTCGCGGGTCGTCCGGCGTATCGTCCCGTACCTGCCGTGTAACTCCTGACCCGGACCGAGGCGCCCCAGGAGCGACTCCCTGGCGGTCTGTCGCAGACGGTCCGACTCGTGCTGGACGTCCGAGAGGAGCACGTAGAGATCGGTCAGCGTGTCCGTCTCCAGGCTCTCGGTGTCGGGAGAATCCAGGCTATCGAGTAGGTCCGCGAGCAAGATCGCGTCGTCGTGCAACCGCTCCGGGTGCGTGCGGGCCTCCGCCGGCGATATCAGAAACGGACTCCCGCCACCCATCTCGGGGTCGGGAACGTACGCGATTTCGTCCCCCTCGACGCTGTAATCGGCCAGAAGCGTCAGGACCGTCGCGTACGGCTCGACGCCGGGCGGGAGCTTCGCGACGGCCAAGGAGTGCCTGTCCAGGCGGTCGGCGAGGGTTCCGAACTGGTCGCGGTGCAGCAGGCGTTCCTCCCCGCTATCGTCGAACCGGACCCGGAGCCGGTCGTCGGTGACCTCCTGAATCCGGAACGGTCGCTCCGAGAACGGCGTCACCAGCTCGGTCCCCGGTTCTATGTCGACACACCGGTCGCGAATGGCGCTCCAGAGGTCGCCGTGTCTTTTGCTCATGACGGTCGATATACGACTGCTGTCTGGATAAGCGTGCGCTCGGTGGTCTGTTGCCGGCACGTACGAGTGAATCGATGGGCAACTGAGTGACGTTCTATCCCGCCCGAATCACCACGCGCCTCCCGTGGCCGCGAAATCACTCGACGTATCGCCGTCTACCGGACTCGTCACTGGCCGGTACCTCCGATAAAATGCCGCTGTAGAGGTTCGGAGTGGCGTTCGCGTACCCCTACCCGAGCGCCCTTCCGAGTACCTATCTGTGGGTTTCCCAGTTTCCGGTATAAGTTTTCTGAACGAGCCGTTTTCTCGGTCGGGCACAGCTGTCCACCGTCTGGCGTTCGGTACCTGTCTTCTCGCGGGCTTTCGTCGGGTAATTTCGACCGTTCCCGATGATCTGCCGGTGGTCTCGGTCTCTCCGTGACGCCGACGCCTCTGGGGTCGCAGGTCAGGCAAGAATCGAGAGTGTCCACTCGTCGAATGGCGCTTCAGAATGGGTCCGGGCGGAGTTTGAACCTCGCCGAGACGGTCCGGGCGTGTGGCCTCGCTGCTCACGGCTTCGCCGTTCGCTCGTCCGAGACGCTCGCTTCACTCGCGTCTCGTGTCGCTCGGCCATTCCGGGCTGCGACTCGTCTGGTTCAAATCCGTGAGACCATCCGCTCCTCACGTCCGCTCGTCGCAGGATGGGTCCGGGCGGATTTGAACCACCGACCTCGGCCTTGTAAAGGCCACGTCATAACCAACTAGACCACGGACCCTCGTGACGAGCATGCCCCCCCGCCGGAATAACGCTTTCTTTCTCCCTATACCACCCTGGTGAATCACGCTTCACAAATCGCTTATCGGATACCCGGTCCTCGATTCGAGTATGGCTCTCCAGGCGAACTCCGACGCGGAATCGTTCGACGACGAACTCGCACGGTGGTCTGTCATCGCGATGGTCGGCATCGTGGCCCTCTCGGTCGGCTACGAGGCCGGCAGCGTCCTGGCGGGCGACTCGCTGGATGTCCTCTGGCTCGTGCCGATACTCGGCGGTGTACCCACCGTCTTCCTCGCCCTCCACGCCCGAGAAGACGCCTGAGGCCGCGTTCCCCGGCGACTTTTCGACCGATCCGTGGGTTTACCGCCCTTGGGGCCCTACCGGCGGGCGATGGCCGACCGCCCAGTCTTCGCCACGCTGCTGGCCGTCGTCGTCCTCGCCGCCGTCGCCGCCGTCGTCGCCCAGTCGGGACTGATCTACAGCGTCGCACCGCCGAACCCCGACGGCTACGAGCGCGTGAACGTCACCGCCTACGACGACGAATGCGGCCAACTCGCCACTGTCGAAGCCCGCGTCGCCGACACGCAGGACAAGCGCTATCTCGGTCTCAGCAACACCACCGAACTCGAGATGGGCGAAGGCATGCTGTTCGTCCACTCCAGCGAAGACCGATACACCTACGTCATGCGGCGGATGGACTTCCCGATCGACATCATCTTTATCAACTCGAGCGAGCGCGTGACGACGATCCACCACGCACCCGTCCCGGACGGCGAGTACGAACGCACCTACCCTGGACGTGGCAAGTGGGTGCTCGAAGTCCCCCGTGGGTGGAGCAATCAGACCGGCCTGGAGGTCGGCGACCGCATCGCCGTTCCACCCGCCGCGAACGACACCGGCTGAGCAGCTTCCCGCCGCGTCGATACTCGTATCAGATCACATTTGATTACGTGCGATAGTGAGACAGACTACCCTACGTCCGGGCCGAAAGCGGCCCATTTCACCGGTTTCGGCCCAGTCCAGACACGTCACCGGGTGGGAACGTTCCACACAGCTCCGACGGTCTTTTGACGGTTCGGCCCATCGAAATGGTCGATGAGTGTAGACCTCGACGAGGACGAGGTGTTCGAGGACGTCCGCGAGCGGGTCGACCGGCCGATGCAGCGATTGTTCGCCGAGTACGGCCGCGAGAACGCGCCGCAGTTCGTCGTCGGCCTGTTCAGCAGTATCTTCGCGCGGGTGCTCGACCTCCTTCCGCCCCTCCTGTTGACGCTGGCGATCGACGCTATCTTCCGCGACACCACGCCCTTCAGCATGCCGCTGATCCCCGACGCGTGGCTCCCGAACGGGGAGACCGGCCAGATCTGGTTCACGGTCGGTCTCATCGCTGCGGCGTTCTCGGTGGGCGCGGTGTTTCACTGGACGCGCAACTGGGGCTGGAACTCCTTCGCCCAGAACATCCAGCACGACGTCCGCACCGACACCTACGACAAGATGCAACGGCTCAATATGGACTTTTTCGCCGACAAACAGACCGGCGAGCTGATGTCTATCCTCTCGAACGACGTCAACCGCCTCGAACGGTTTCTCAACGACGGGATGAACTCCTTCTTCCGGCTGTCGGTGATGGTGATCGCCATCGCCGGCATCCTCGTCTACTGGAACTGGCAACTCGCGATGGTGACGCTGGTCATCGTCCCCCTCATCGGCTTTTTCACCTACAAGTTCGTCCAGATCATCCAGCCACAGTACGCCGAAGTCCGGTCGTCCGTGGGACAACTCAACTCCCGCCTGGAGAACAACCTCGGGGGCGTCCAGGTCATCAAGACCTACAACACCGAGAGCTTCGAGTCCGACCGCGTCGACGACGTCTCCGAGGACTACTTCGACGCCAACTGGGCCGCCATCAACACGCGGATCAAGTTCTTCCCCGGCCTGCGACTCCTCTCGGGTGTGGGGTTCGTCGTCACGTTCCTCGTCGGCGGCCTCTGGGTGTTCACCTCCCAGACCACCGGCACCGGCCCGTGGTTTTTCACCGGCACGCTCACCGAGGGGGAGTTCGTCGGGTTCATCCTCCTCTCCCAGCGGTTCATCTGGCCGATGGCGCAGTTCGGGCAGATCATCAACATGTACCAGCGGGCCCACGCCTCCAGCGAGCGCATCTTCGGGCTGATGGACACGCCGAGTCGTATCCGCGAGGACCCCGACGCCGAACCGCTCGAAGTCACCGACGGCGACATCGAGTACGACGACGTCTCCTTCGGCTACGACGACGAGAACATCGTCGAGGACATCTCCTTCGAGGTGGATGGTGGCAACACCATCGCGCTCGTCGGCCCGACCGGCGCCGGCAAGTCGACGGTGATGAAACTCCTGCTCCGGATGTACGACGTCGACGAGGGCGCGATCACCATCGACGGGACCGACCTGCGCGATGTCACCATCCCGAGTCTCCGCCGGCAGATGGGCTACGTCAGCCAGGAGACGTTCCTCTTCTACGGCACCGTCGAGGAGAACATCGAGTACGGCACCTTCGACGCCGACCGCGAAGACATCGTCGAGGCCGCGAAGATGGCCGAGGCCCACCAGTTCATCCAGAACCTCCCGGAGGGCTACGACACCAAGGTCGGCGAACGCGGCGTGAAACTGTCTGGGGGTCAACGCCAGCGCATCGCTCTCGCCCGGGCCATCCTCAAAGACCCCGAGATCCTCGTCCTCGACGAGGCGACGAGCGACGTGGACACCGAGACGGAGATGCTGATCCAGCGCTCGCTGGACAAGTTGACCGCCGACCGGACGACCTTCGCCATCGCGCACCGTCTCTCGACTATCAAGGACGCGGATACGATCGTCGTCCTCGAAGACGGCCACATCGTCGAGCGGGGCTCCCACGAGGACCTGCTGGCCGAGGACGGGCTCTACGCCAAGCTCTGGGCGGTCCAGGCCGGCGAGATCGACGAACTGCCCGAGGAGTTCATCGAGCGGGCGGCCCAGCGGCGGTCACAGGTCGACGCCGACCCCGACGAGATCGAGGCCAGCGACGACGACTGACAGGTACAGGACGGTTCGATAGTGTGCCGGGAAGCTTTTGACCGGGGAGCGTGAGACGGCTGATATGAAAGTCCTCCTCGGGACCGGTGGTCGGGCAGACGGGTTCGACGCGTTAGCACGAGCGCTCGAACGCGCACAGGAGGCGGGTGACGACCTCACCGTCGCGGTCCTGGAGACGTCTTCCGACTCGGACGTCGACTCGGTCGCGGCGGACGTCCGCGAGCAGGTCGCGGACAGTGGCATCGACGCAGAAGTCAGGGTTCTGGACGGGCACCCGGGCAGCCAGCTGGTCGAGTTCGCCGAGACCGAGGGGTTCGACCGGATCGTCCTCGGCGGTGGCCAGCGCAGCCCGCTCGGGAAGATCGACCTGGGAGAGGTCGCCGAGTTCGTCCTGCTGAACGCCGACGTCTCCGTGACGCTCGTCCGATGACCGACCGCACCTATCCCGACGAGACCGTCGGGTCGTTCCCGCCGCCGCCGGCCGCGTTCACCGACGGCGACGGACGCGAGATCCGCATCCGGGAGAGCGGCCGGGACGACCTCGACGCGCTCGTGGAGATGTACGGGGACTTCGACCCGGCCGACCGCGCACAGGGCATCCCGCCGGTCGACCCCGACGCGATCCGCGAGTGGCTCGACCTCATCGTGAGCCCCGACGCGGTCACGGTCGTCGCCGAACACGACGGCCGCCCGGTCGGTCACGCCATCCTCGTCCCGGACAGCGGCGACGGCTACGAACTCGCCATCTTCATCCTCGACGAGTACCAGGGGGCGGGGATAGGCACCCAGCTGCTCGAACACCTGCTGGGGCAGGGGCAGACGGCCGGCGTCGAGCGGGTCTGGCTGACCGTGGAACGATGGAACGAGGCGGCTATCGCCCTATACCGGAAGATCGGCTTCGAGACGAGTGGCTCCGAGAGCTTCGAACTGGAGATGTCGATCCGTATCTGAACGCTGGCTGTGGTCGGTCCGCGATATCACGGAGACGGCGTATCGCCGGTCGACGGAGCGACTGCCGAAAGACGAGGACCTGACGTTCGAGTTCGACTGGACCGACGAGTGGTTGGTCGTGGAACGGATGGGCGGCGTCCAGGGGTGGACTGATAGTGATTATTGTAGATTATTTCCGGATAGCGCCGACGTCGGGGTCGGCGCGTACCGGTAAATCGCTACAATAATCACTATGAATCCGCGAGCCGAGTGACGATCGACGTCAACTCGACCGTCGAGGGCTGGGAACGTAACCTCCGGGCGACGGTCCCTCACGAGTACGCTCACGCGTGTTACTTCGAGCGGACAGGCGGGAGGGGGGATCTCGACACGACCTGGGAGTACCTCCTCTTCGAGGCCCAGTCACAGAACTTCGCGGCCGCGGTCTCCCCGGACGTCGAACCGCCGTGGCGCGACCACGTCGACAGCGAGGTTCTCGAACGGTGGTGGCCGGAGATCCGGGACCACCGACTCGACGAGGACGGCGAAGCCGGGGCAGAACTGTTCTTCGGGTCCGACGACATACCGTACTGGCTGGGCTACACCCTCGGTTACCACGTCGGCGACTGGCTCCTGGACCACCACGATATCGACGAGTTTCCCGACCTGCGGAAGGTGGACGTGGTCAGGGCGGGGGACGCGCTCTACGGGTGACGACATCGAGGCGACGGCCGTTCGGCCGGCCACCGGACTGGGCCGCCGGTTCAGACGGAAAGCACCGGCTGACTGGCGTACTCGACGACGTACTGGGCGGATTTGCCCAGGGTTTCGTCGGGGTTTTCGCTGGGTTCGCGGGGGACGACGACGAAGTCCGCGCTCGTCTCCTCGGCGACGTCGAGGATGACGCTCCCGGGGTGCTGGCGGAGGTGTGACCGGGAGAAACCGGCGGCCGTCGAGTGGGAGATCTCGACCGACTCCGCGCGCTCGGCGACGGAATCGGCGACCGAGAGCTGGTCCGCAGCGACGCTCTGTGGGTCGGCGTCGCCCGCGTCGAGCCGCTGGATCACCGACTCGTCGACGACGTGGAGGACGTGGAGCGCCGCGTCGAACCGGTCGGCGATCGCGACGGCACGAGCCAGCGCCATCTCGGCCCGGTCGCTGGCGTCGACCGGTGCGAGGACCAGGTCGATGTCGAGGGTCATCACCCGGAGGTCCGACCGGCGCGCTCAAAAACCCACCGAGGTTCGGCCGCCAGCGGGCCACAGCGGTCGGCTCCAGCCGCCAGCCCGCCTCACCGGTCCGGAGACGACGCCTCGTCTCGCGTGATTTATCACCCAGGGTCGTCTCTGCTCGGACATGTTCGACACAGTCGTCATCGCGACGGACGGCTCGGATTCGGCCGCTCGCGCGGTGTCGGTCGCGCTCGATTTCGCCGCGGCGTTCGACGCGAGCGTGTACGCCCTCTCGGTCGTCGAGGAGCGCGAACTGGAGGGGTCCCCCGAAGCGGTGCGTGGCGACCTCGAAGCCGCACTCGAAGACGCCGCCAGCGAGGCGCTCGCCGACGTCCGCGAGCACGCCGACCGGGCCGTCGAGACGGCCGTCCGCGAGGGCGAACCCCACTCGGAGATCAGTCGCTTCGCCGACGAGGTGGACGCCGACGTCGTCGCGGTCGGCACTCGCGGCCGCCACGGCGAGCACGCCTACCTTCTGGGCAGCGTCGCCGAGGGACTCGTCCGACACTGTGACCGTCCGGTCCTGACCGTCCGGCAACTGAGCGCCGACGAGACCGAGGGCGAACTCGCTGCCTGAGAGAGTCTGTCCGGTGGAGTCTGCCCGGTGGAGTCTGCCCGGTGTCACGACGGGGCCGTCAGTGGGCTTATTCACGCGGAGACCCGAGGAACGGACATGCGTGTCGCCGTCCTCGGCGCCGGATACGCCGGCCTGACACTCGCGAAACGACTCGAAGACGCCCTCCCCGACGACGAGATCGTGGTCGTCGACGAGGACGCCACCCACCTCGTCCAGCACGAGCTCCACCGGGTCGTCCGCCGACCCTCGCTCGCAGACGACATCACGCTCGACCTGGACGACGTCCTCGACAGTGCGACGGTCCGGGAGGCGACGGTGACCGACGTCGACCCCGCAGCCGGCGAAGCGACCCTCGACACCGGCGACGCGACGTCCGACGCAGGCGACTCGAGCGAGTCCGCCCCTGACGATGGGAGCGACGCGGACTCGGCGGTGGAAACACTCGACTACGACGTCGCCGCGGTCTGTCTCGGCGCGACGACGAACTACTACGACCTCCCGGGCGTCCGCGAGCACGCGACACCGCTCAAACGCCTCGCCGACGCCCGTGCCATCCGCGCGGACTTCCTCGACGTACTCGAAGACGGCACACCCGCAGCCCCCGCCCGGATCGTCGTCGGCGGCGCCGGTCTCTCGGGCGTTCAGGTCGCTGGCGAACTCGCCGCGCTCGCCGACGAAGAAGCGACAGAAGACACAGCCGGAGACGGAAGCTGGTGCGGGGACGGGAACGGGGACGTGGACGTGGACGTGGAGGTGGACGACACGGATGGCGGGCCCGACGCCGTGACCGATTCCGTGGAGGTGCTACTCCTCGAACAGAAGGCGAACGTCGCCCCCGAGTTCCCGGCGAACTTCCAGCGGACAGTCCGGAACGAACTCGAAGCACGCGGCGTGACCGTCCGGACGGGGACGGCCGTCGAGAGCGCCGACGACGAGGGAATCGACCTCGCGACGGGCGAGCGTCTCGACTACGACCAGTTCGTCTGGACCGGCGGCATCGCTGGCTCTCCCGCACTGGACGGTGACCGGCCGGTCGTGCGCCGTGACCTCCGACTCGACGGGACGACGTTCGTCCTCGGTGACGCGGGGCGCGTGGTCGACACCGACGGAGAGGCCGTCCCCGCCAGCGCACAGGCCGCCATCAGACAGGCCCGCGTCGCGGCCGACAACGTCGAACGCCTGGTCGACCACGAGCGCGAGGGCGAGAGCGGGTTCCGGCCCCGACTCGACGGCTATCGCTTCGACTCGCCGGGGTGGATCGTCAGCGTCGGGAACGGCGCAGTCGCCCAGATCGGTCCGACAGTACTGACGGGGCGCCCGGCGAAACTCGCGAAAGCCTCGGTCGGTGCCGGCTACCTCTCCAGCGTGGGTGCCGTCGCGAACGCCGCCGACCTCGTCCGCGAGGAACTCGGCTGGCCCGACGAGGACGACGCGGACGGGGAGAAAGCGGACGAAGCAGACGGGAACGAAGCTGGTGACGAACCGGACGACGACGGCCCAGTGCGTATCACGATCGACGACGGGGACGATCGGGGAGATAGCAACGGCGACGGAAACACTTGAGCCACCACGGGAGGCGCGCTGGCCGGGACAAGCCTGAAAACCGAGAAGCGTGTATCCCGATACACAATGGGAAAGACGATCAGGGTCGACGACTGGTTCCACGAGTGGCTCACAGCCGAGAAACGCGACGACGAGACGATGCGTGAGGCGCTCGTCCGACTAACAGGGGCGCCAGCCCCCGATCCCGATCTCGTCTCGGGGATCATTTCGAAAGAGGACGGCGAACGGATGAAATCACGTATCGAGGAAGCCGACGTATCGAGTACGTCGGACGTGCGGGCGCGCTTCGACGATGATTCTTGATACGAACTATCTGATCGACCTCTTCAGAGGCGTTCCCGAGGCCCACGCGAAAGCCGAGGACCTGCAGGACCGACAGACTGTTCAGCGGGTTCCATCACCCGTGATCGCGGAGTTGGAGTACGGTGGGGAGTGGGAACTCGACGATGCCGAGCGAAGACGGGTTCGAAATCTGAGTCGGATGTACTCGGTCACAGATCTCGACGAGCAGCTGGCACGCCGGGCGGGAAGACTCTACGCGCGAGCGGAGCGAAAACACCAGCGGTGGGACTGGGGCGGACATGGTCGATGCGACGGTCGCAGCAGTAAGCGAAGTGGTCGACGAGCCCGTTGTCACCGCAGATGTGAGTGATTTCGAAGACCTGGGCGTTGCCATCGAGGAGTTCTGAATCCAATCACCCGGTCGCGTCCTCGACGGCGAGTTCGGGCGTCGTCCAGATGACGAACTCGCCGTCGCGGTCGACGACGCCCTCGACGTGGTTCTGGTCGACCGGCGAGGGGTTGACCTCGGAGTCGGCGACGGGCATCACCTGGTTGACGTCGTCGACGAGCCAGCCGATCGCGCCCTGGTCGCCCAACCCGTCCGGGTCGAAGACCACGATCAGGTCCTCGGACCCCTCGACGTCGATGTCGAAGAGGACCTTCGGGTCGAGTATCGTCGTGATCTGTCCCCGGAGGTCGACGACGCCCGCGACGAAGTCGGGCGTGTTGGGCACCCGCGTCACCGTCTCCCGCTTGACGATCTCCTCGACGTACTCGATGTCGAGACAGTAGCGTTCCTCGCCGAGCGCGAACTCCAGTACCCGCGTCTCGTCTTCGGCGGTCGTGCCCGCGACTGCACTGGCGCTTTTCGCCCCCGCCATCCCGATGGTAGCTCCCGCTGCGTCGTCCGTCTCGACTCCGCCCGTCCCCCGGGTGGCGCCGCCAGCCGTGGTTCCGTCCGCCTCGTCGTCGAGACCGCTCTCCAGCCCCGCCTGCGTGGCGAGTGCGCCCGCGTCGACCGACGCGTCGTCGATATCCACGCCCGGGACCTGCGGGACCCCGTCCTCGAACGGCGACTCGTCACCGTCGAGCTCGCCCCCGGATCCGTCGCCCGTCTCGTCGGCCTCCTCGAACCAGTCGGCGGGTTCGTCCGCGTCGTCGGTTGCTCCCGGTGTGTCTGCCGGGGGCTCGGCGCCGTCGTTTCGCCGGGCACGGTCCTCGCTGTCGTCGGACGTGTCGTCGCTCATGTGGTCACCTCTGGTGTCGTCGCCGCGTCACCGGGTCTCGGCGTGCAGACCGACTGCGGTCGGAACACGGACGCAACCGACCGCATCCGCACTGTCGTCGTCACGTTGTACCCGACTCCGCCGTTCGGGCTAATAAAAATACGCTCCGGGCTATCAAACGTGAAATCGGTCCGGGACGGACTGGACCGGAGCACCCACGGCCACCCACTGGAATGGGGCCCACGAGTCGGAGATCGCGAGGACTGGGGCCGTTTCGGTGTACAGACGCCGTCAGACGGGCGTCCGACCGGGTGGAAGATTTAACACGCTGGGGGCGAATACAAGATCAACGAATGACAATCAACCCCCGGGACTACGACCTGAATGAACTGCGGGAGATGGCGCGCAAGCGCGGCGACGAGGACCTACCACCGGAAGACCCTACCGAGGTCGAGTGGGGACCGCTCGACGAGGACGGCCCGTCGGCCCCCGACTCGCTGCGGTCGGGCCTCTACCGCGAGTTGCTCCCGCTGGTCGGCGCCGGCGATGGGATGGAAAAGCCGTATCTGGAGCGCATTCCGGACACCTACGCCGCCGAGTTCGTCGTCTTCGAGTGGCTGGAGTTCCTCCTCATGCACTCGGGCTACCAGGGCGCGACCGACGCCATCCACTACTACGAGTCGATCGAGTGGGTCGACGAGGACGTCGCCTCGCAACTCGACGACTACCTGCTGGGCATCGGCGACGAAGCCGCGACCGAGACGACAGAGCTAGACGTCGACGACCACATGCTGAGTCTCGTCTACGTCGCCAAGCTCTCGGCGATGCAGTAGGAACGGACCACCCCGGGGCCCCTCTTCCGCGCCAGAGCGCCTGCGAACTCTATCCTCGACCGGAACACCTACAGTCTGTTTTCGACCGACTCGCCGAGGTGACTGCCGAGTAACTCGATGAGGACGGTCGCGAAACCCGTATCGGAGCTCCAGATCGCGGTCTCCTTGCGCACGCCGGGGAGTTCCTCGCCGCCGAGGACACTGAGGAGGATCGTCTCGCCGTCGACCGAGAGGAGGCGACCGGGGCTGTCTTTCCCGTCGTGCATCGTCTCGGGGACCTGTGCCACGCGAACGTCGCTGTCGGCGAACCGGTCGCCGAACTCCCCGTCGGCGCTGAACACCCACACCTCGATCTCGCCGGCCCGCTCACGGAGTGTCGCGGCGATGCCGTCGTCGAGGAGGTCGACCGACGAACCGTAGAGGACCCGCTCGTCGGCTTCGGCGACGATCTGCTGGACGCGCCCGGAGACGTTGTCCCGGCCGTGGACGGTCCAGACGCCCTCCTGGTGTTCGTCCCGGTGGTCGGCGCCCGCGCGAGCGTCCTCCAGGAACTCGAAGGCGCGGTCCTGTTCGGTCTCGAACCGGTCGCGGAGCGTCTCGCGGGCCTCCTCCAGGTCGACCGCGCGGTACTGCTTCGGGTTGGACTGCTGGACCTCGACGAGTCCCCGTTCTTCGAGATCGTCGGCCGCGCCGTACACCTGCGAGCGGGGCACGTCGGTCATCCGGTCGACGTCGCGGGCGGTCCCGGTCCCGAGACGAGTCAGCGCGATGAACACCTTCGCCTCGTACTGGGAGAGCCCCAGGCGCTGGAGTGACTCCGCTGCCGCGTCGGCATCGCCGGCGCCGGCGGCCTCCCCGTCGTTAGACATCGTCGACCTCCACGTACTCAGTCGTCGTCGACCTCCCGGGTTCAGTCGTCGTCGACCTCCCGGGTTCAGTCGTCGTCGACCTCCCGGGTTCAGTCATCGTCGGCCTCCCGGGTTCAGTCATCGTCGGCCTCCTCGCCGGGAGCGGTCGCCGAGGCGTGGTCGTCGAGCCATGCGTGGTAGGCACGTTCGAACTCCGACTGGGTGAGCGTTCCGGCCGCCAGATGGTGCCCCGCGTCGGCCAGGTCCTGGCCCGAAACGTGGCCGTCCTCGAAGATACTCCCGGCGACGTCGGTCGTGACCGTCACGGTACCCGTCCCGGAGACGTCGACGACGTGGTCCGGGAACAGCGCCTCGCCCGCGAACGTGAGCTCGTCGCCATCGACCACGTCCCCGGGGACAGTCGTCTCGTACTCGACGGTGGCCGCGCCGACTTCGTCGAGTTCCCAGGCGACGTACACCCCGTCGGCGGTGGCGACTGCCTCGACCGGCTCGGGCGTGACCGATTCGATCCGGCTGTCGGCCCCCGGTGGCGACTCGTCGAGGACGACCCGGCCACCGGCGCTCGGGAACGCCACCGTCACCGAGACAGTGTCGCCGGGCCGAACCCGCGACGGGTCGACCGAGCGGGTCGCGAACAGTCTCCCGTGGCCGTTCGTCCGCGGCCTGGGTGCGCTGGCCGGGACCCCGGCAGCTGCGGTGTCTCGTGCGCTCGCCTCGGGCCGGTCACCCGCGGACGAGTCGCTCGCGACGGCGGGCATCGGACCCTCGTCGGTGGAGTCGGGCCCGTCTGAGGAGTCGAACGCGTCGCCCGAGCCGGAATCGTCGGTGGCGTCGAACGAGTCGTCGGGATCGAACGCGTCGTCGGGGCCGAGATAGCGCGTCCAGACCACGAGCAGACTCGGGAGGACGAACACGCTCGCGAAGAAGGCGTAGACGATAGTGAGCCCGGTGATGAAGCCGAACTGCTGGAGCGGGGGCAGGATGGCGAACACGAGCACGCCGAAGCCGCCGACGGTGGTGGCCGCACTCCCGAGCAACGCACCGCCGGTCCCCGTGACCGCGGTCCGCATCGCCGGGAACGCCGCCCCCTGGCGGTCGAGTTCCAGACTGTAGCGCTCGCTGATGTGGATGCTGTAGGCCACGCCGAGCCCGATCGTCAGGCTCGTGATCATCCCGGTCAGGACGTTGAACGGGATGTCGAGGACGTACATCGTCCCGAGGATCCACGAGACGTTGAACACGACCGGCAGGAGCGTCACGAGTCCGAGCGTCGCGCTCCCTTCGACGAGTCGGTAGACGACCATCAGGAAGATAAAGGAGGAGACGAGCGTGATGACCAGGCTCTCGACGACCGTCTGCAGCAGGTCGTCCTGGACGATCTTGTTGACGATGGGCGTCCCCGTCGCCGTGATCGTCAGGTCACGCCCCGTCCCGCGCTCGACGCTCGACTCCACGTCGTCCATCTGGTTCGTGATCCTCTCCCCCGACGCACTGCCCCGTATCGAGACGGTCAGCCGGAGCGCCAGGTACTCGCCGTCCTCGCGTTCGATCACGGCGCTCGCCTGCTCGGGCGCGGTGGCGAACAGCGAGTCGTAGACGCCCGCGACGTTCCGGTCCGGGACGCCGTCGCCGTCCGTGTCGGCGGCTGTGAGCGTCGCGTTGAACGTCGCGTTGGTCGCCGCGACCGACTCCATCACCGTCAGCGGGCTCCGGATGTCGGGTTCGTCGTTCGACAGCGTCACCGTCACCGACTTGTTCGCGACGCCGGCGCGCGTCCTGTCGACCCGGTCGAGCGCGTCCGCGGTCGCGACCTCGCCCTGATAGAGGAACTCGGCGGTCGAGTCCTCCCGGAGGAAGTTGTCGTTGACGTACTCGAAGGTCGCCCGCATGGAGTACTCGCCGGGCTGCATCGGTTCGGGGAGGTTGTCCATCCACTCGGGCGGTTCCTCCGCGATGAAGTCCTCGTTCGAGAAGGAAGTGTCGACCTGCGTCGCGCCGTAGGCACCCGCCGCGCTCACCAGCAGCGTCAGGAGGATGACGATGGCGGGCGCCCGGCGTGCGACGGTCGAACCGACTTCGAGCAACTGTCCGAACCGGCCGCCGCCGGTCCCGAAGGCGGGTTTGCGACGGTCGAAGCCGTACCCCTCAAGCAGTTCGTCGACCTCGACTTTGATCGCGGGGACGAGCGCGCCGAAGACGACCAGCGCGCCGACGATGCCGGCCGCGCTCACGAGGCCGAACTCGCGGATCGGGCCGACCGGGCTCGTGAGATTCGAGAGGAAGCCGATGACCGTCGTCGCGGTAACGAGTATCAGGGCTGCGCCGACGCCCGCCAGCGCCGTTCGCATCGACCCCGCGACGGTGGCGTCACTGGCTTCGGCGTCGGCTGGCGGGCTCCCGTCGTCCGCTGACGCGCCCTCGCCGCCGTCGGCGACCGCTTCGAGCGGCGTGCGCTCCTCGCGGTGGCGCATGAACACGTGTATCGCGTAGTCGATCGAGAGTCCGATGAGCAGGACCGGGATGGCGACGAACAGCTGGTTGAACGCGATGTCGAGCCAGCCCATGAAGCCGAAGGCGACGGTGAGGACGAGCCCGATGCCGGCGACGCCCAGCAGGATGTCGATGACGTCGCGGTAGGCGACGGTCAACACGAGCAGGACGAACAGGATGGCGATGGGCCCGACGACGACGAGGCTGTCCTGCATCGAGCGGCTCATCTCGTCGGCGATGATACCGGCACCGAAGACCATCCCCGCACCGTCGAGTTCCGCGTGGGCGATCTCCTGGACCGCGTTCTGGGACTCCTGGATGCGCGCGCTGGCCGACCCCTGGGCGGTTTCGGTCTCGGTCGTCTGGGTCAGGACGATCATCGTCGCCCCGGCGCTGGTCGACCCGGGGTCGTAGTCCGTCGGCATCAGCGCGAACGCGCCGCTCCCGGAGCCCTCGCTCAGGACCCGCTCGACGGTCCCCTCGACCGCCGACGCGTTCATCGACTCGATCTGGTCGATCTGCGCTTCGACCGGCGGCGTCGACCCGTTCTCGACGCGCTCCTGGAGCGTCGCCTGGTCGGCCTGCAGTTCCGCGCCGCGCTCCTGCAGTGTCTGGGCCTGTGGCGCGAGCACCTGCTGGATGCCCGCGTAGACCTCGCCGAAGCCCTGCTGGATCTCGCCGGCGCGCTGGCGGTAGGTCGACTGGTTGATCTCCCCCTGCGCGTAGGAGGCGTTCAGCGAATCGAGCCGTGACTGCAGACTCCGCGTCCGGTCGAACAGGTCGCGGAACGTCGCCGCGCTCTCGGTCGAGAGGTTCGCCGTCGCCGTCTCGCGAGTGGCCGTGAGGTTGCGCTCGATAGCCGCGGCCCGCTCGCGGTAGGTGGCGTTGTCGACCTCCCCGCGCGCGGCCGACCGGTTGAGTTCCGTATAACGGTGTTCGAGCCGGCGCGTCCGGTTCAGGGAGTCGCTCAGCGCCGCGCCCGTCTCGTTGAGTCGCGCCTGTTCGGCCTGCAGGGCGGCGCCGCGCCGCGAGAGGTTCGCGGCCTGTTCCTCGCGGATGGCGGCGGTCGCCACCACCGTCGCGATGCCGGCCGGCCGCTGTTCGGTCGAGAGCGTGCTGTTGACCGTCTCGTTCTCGGTTAGTGTCCGCTGGAACCGCAACTGGTCCAGCAGCGACGACCGAGCGAGGACGTTCTCGTCTCGAACGACCACCTGGGCGGTCGTGGTGTTCGCGCTCGTGCCGAAGTTCGACTCGACGTAGTCCAGTTTCTCGGCCTCGGTCGAGTCGGTCTCGAACTGCGAGAACGAGGAGGACTCCTCGACCTGGGCGGCACCGACACCGACCGCGGCGATCACCAGCAAGAGCCCGACGGCGACCAGTCGCCGGTGTGCCACGACACCGTTCGCGACGTCGCGAATACCTACCATCGACTCCGCCTCCCTGCGTACCGGGGACCATTCCGTATCATACCAACAGTGCTGTTAGTAGGATCCTACTGACGTTCTGTACATAAGGCCATCGGAACTGCCCCGACGGGGGAATGGTGATTCGTGGTGTGTGCGAGCGAAGCGCCGCATCGATCGGTCTGGATCGCCGCGATGCACTCGCGTCCGCTATTTTCCGGCCGAGGAGACGTTAACAGAAACGATAATCTGCGCGGTAACTTTATCCGGGACGGCCGAGGATTCGGGGGCATGAGCGACGACGACCCGGTGCCTATCGGCGTCAAACTCGGAAGCACGCGAACAGTCATCGCGTACCCGGACGGGGACGACGTGGAGACGGTCCGGACGCTGACCTGCCTGGCCACCTACGAAGACGCCCTCACGGGCGAGGAGAAAGTCCTCTTCGGCGAGGAAGCAGCCCGCGAGTATCCCGACAGAGTCCAGTTCATGCTCCGTTCGGGGCTCCCGGAAGACGAGGAGCGCGCCGAACTCACGAAGACGTTCTTCGAGGAGGTCATCGACGCCAACGATATCCCCGAGAACAGCGGCGTCGTCTACGCTATCCCGACCATCGACAACCCCGAGGGGCTCGAGAACCTCCAGGACGTCATCGAGAGCTCCTCGATCGGCGAGGCGCTCGTCGAGAGCTATCCCGAGTCGCTCTGTGGCGCCATCCCTGCCCACGGCGACGAGCTCGAAGCCATCGACGACATCTTCGTCGCCGTCAACATGGGTTCGACGAACCTGGAAGCCTCGGCCTACCGCCGCGGCGAGCAACTCGCCCCCTTCACCACGGGCGCCGTCACTGGCAACGAGGTCGACCGGATGATCGCCAACTACGTCGAGGAGGAGACCCAGGGCCGGGTCAACATCGACACCCAGACCGCCCGCGAGTACAAGGAGGAACACGCCGACTTCGACGACTTCGAGGCCTTTACCGACATCATCCAGCAACCCGGCGGTGGCTCCCACGAGTTCACCATCGAGCGCAGCGTCATGGACGCCTGCAACGAGTACCTCGACGATGCCGTCCAGGAGTTCTGTAACACGTTCCTGCCGGAACTCGCCAACGACTACATGAAGGTCTACCAGCTCGCGCTCGACCGGCCGATCGTTCTGACCGGCGGGATGGCCTGTATTCCCGGCATCGTCGACCAGTTCGAAGAACGCGTCAGCGACGAACTCGACCGGGAAGTGGAGGCCACTGCCGCCGACGAACCGGACCTCTCGCCGTCGATCGGCGCTCAGCGCATCGCCGACCGCCTCGTCGAGAACCTGTAGATCCTTCGGTAACTTCTCGTCTGGTGCGGTTTATCGATAGTTCGTACGTCCCGTTCGAGTACCACCGTATTTCGCTGCTGAAGAAACTCGATCCGGCGACAGCACCGCACTGGTCGCAGTCGAGTGCGGTTGCGGAAGCTGCGTCAACTTCAATTCTCACCTTCATACGAACAACTACCGAACTCGGATCTCGACGAGATCCACCACTCGACCAAGATACAAGCGGGGGGCGGACGAAGGGTCGTCGTGGCACCGACAGAACTGCGCGGGGAACCGGTCGCAAGCGAGATCCGCGACTCGGTCGCCAGCCGTGTCGAATCGCTACACGACCAGGGAACCGCCCCCACACTCGGCACCGTCCTCGCCAGCGACGCGCCGGGTGCTCACCGGTTCATGGACCTGAAACACGAGGCCTGCGCGGACATGGATATCGCAACCCGCGACCGCCGCCTCGATCCGAACGGCCCGCCGAGCGCCGTCGTCGAGACAGTCGAGACGTTCAGCGAGGACCCCGAAGTCGATGCGGTATTCGTCCAGACGCCGTTGCCCGAGAGTGTCGACACAGCCGCGCTCGGCCGGCACCTCGACCCCGCGAAAGACGTCGATTGCTTTCACCCCGAGAACCTCGGGCGACTCGTCGCCGGCGACCCGCGGTTCGTCCCCGCGACCACTGCCGCGGTCTGTCGCCTGCTCGAATACTACGACGTCAGCGTCGCCGGCCGAGACGCGGTGGTCGTCGGTCGCTCGCGCGCTATCGGCCGGCCGCTCGCCAACAGACTCCTGTGGGACACAGAGCCCGGCAACGCCACGGTGACGGTCTGTCACTCCCGGACGCGGGACCTCGGCGCGAAGACCCGCGAGGCGGATCTCCTCGTGACGGCCGCCGGGCAGCCGGGACTGGTCGACGGGTCGATGCTCTCCTCGGGCGTGGTCGTCGTCGACGTGAGTGCGAACCGGCGCGACGACGGCGAGTCGGGGGACGGCGAGCCGGGGGGCGACGGTGACCCGACTGTCGTCGGCGACGTCGACGCCGAGGGTGCTCGGACAAACGCGGACGCATTCACGCCGGTCCCGGGGGGCGTTGGTCCGGTGACGCTCGCTGCGCTGCTCGACAACGTCGTCACGGCGGCCGAACGACGACGTCGAGCCGACACCCGAGCGGACTCCTGAGCGCGGGTCGACAGGGGCGGAAAACCGGGGCGACCGGTTCGCGTCAGACACCGTCGCGTACCGCGGTGTGCTCGCCGGCGTATTTAATGACCAAAATAATTCATCGTGTATATTGATGCAGGTCCGTGGCGTGACAGACGTTAGCATGGGAATCGGCAGCGGATTCCGGGAGCTGGGGCGTTTTCTCGACGACTGTGAGCGACGCGGCGGGCCGGTCGAGCACGTCGACGTCGCGGAGGTGACGGACGCGGGCGGCGAGGGGCTACGGGCAGAGCTCGAACTGACACTGTCGGTGGACCTGGCGACTGGGGTGGCGCTCTGTGACCCGCAGGTCTGTCCCGACGGGACGGTCCGGTTCGCACTCGAATCGACGACGGAACTGATCCCCACGGCCGACCACGACGTCAGCGTCGAACCGACCGGCACCGCCCTCGACGGCGACGACACCGTCACTGTGCGGTTCGCGGCGACGGTTCCCGACACCTCGGGCCCCACCGGGGACGACTCCCGTGCTATGGACGCCATCGGGACCGACCGGTCGGACACCGGCGGGGTCTCGGACGGGGTCGCCGACCGGGAGTGTAGCGACACGGCCCGCGTCGACGGCGAGACCGTCGAGGAGTCGAGGGGCGCGGCCGGTGGGTCGCCGGACCCGGTCGACGACGGGAGCGCGACGAGCGAGCGCGAGGTCCCACCGTTCAAGGACCCCGACCTGCTGGCGGAAGTCTACGATTCCTGTGAGACGTTCGCGGAGATGGCCGACGTACTGGAGATGGACGTCACCGCCGAGACGGTGCGCCGGTACATGATCGACTACGATATCCACGAACCCAACACCTACCAGACGGGGGAGGACCCGACCGCGGCCACCGGCGACGAGGGGCAGGTCGTCCTCTCGGACGGTATCGGGCTCCCCGACGAGGTCACCGCCGAGGACCTCATCGAGACGGTCGAGCGCTCGAACACCATCTACGAGGTCAAACAGGACATCGACATCGACCGCGACGACGCCCTGGAGATGCTCCAGGACCTCAACCTGCTGGACCTCGTCGTCGGCCGGCTGGCGACGGAAGGGGAACGCGACATCACCCGCGAGGACATCGTCGACCGGCTCCGGGAAGCGTCGGCCGTCCAGTAGGCGGTGCCTTCCCCCACTCCGTTCGTGACCCGGCGGCCGGGCGACCGTGAACCGCCGGAGAGACTAAGACGATAGCGTGCGTGTGTGGCTCTAGCATCCGGACGAGAGCTACAGTTGCCGGTTCGAGCGCGGAGTCGTGCAGGTCCGGAAATCCACGGGAACAGACCATGGCGACTACCAGCGACGGACAGATCATGGCGACTATCACGGAAGTCCAGTTCGCACACGAGGACGGTGCGCTGGCGGGGACGCTCGCGACCCTCGACGGGGCTGACGTGCGGGTGCTCCCCGAGACGAGCACGGATCCCGGGCGGGACATGCACGTCTTATCCTTCGACGACGTCGACGCCGACGCACTCGAGACGGCGCTGTCCGCAGACCACACGGTCGCAGCCGTCCAACCGATGTCGGAGTTCGACGACCACAACCTCTGGGGCGTCCAGTTCACCGGCGAGACGAAGTTGCTGGCACCGCGTGTCACGCGCGAAGGCGGGTTCGTCGTCGACGCTCGCAGTTCCCAGTCCGGCCAGAAGCGTCCGGGCTGGCACGAGCGCTGGCTGTTACCCGACCGCGAGGCCATCCACGACATCTGGGAGTACGCTCGCGAGGAAGGGTTCGAGTTCGAGGTGCTCGACCTCACCCGACGCGGGGACGTAGACGCCGGGAACACCGCCCGGCAGGCTCTCACAGACGAGCAACGCGAGGCGCTCCTGGCCGCCTACGAGCAGGGCTACTTCGCCGACCCGCGGGAAGCGTCGCTGGAGGCGGTCGCCGACTCGCTGGACCACTCACCGTCCGCCGTCGGCGGCCGTCTCAAACGGGGGATGAAAGCACTCGTCGAAGCGTCGCTCGTCGTCGACCGCCGACGTCAGTGACCGTCGCAAACAACTATGTGGCGGGTCACCTAACGTCTAGCACCTTCCGGACCCCCGGAGGAGGGATCGACCGTGGTACTCTCGACGAAAGTGTACGCGACACACCCCGACATGGCGCTCGTCCAGACCATCCGGTCGCTCCCGAACGTGGACGTGGGCGTCGTCTCCGACGCCGGGACCGACCCACAGCACGACGTCCACTGTTTCTGGGTCGAGGCCAACGACTTCGAGGCCTTCGAGTCGGCGCTCGACGGCGACAGTACGGTCGCCTCGTTCTCGGCGGTGGCCGGGACCGAAACGCGACGCACCTACCAGATCGAGTACAGCGACGAGGCCAAACTCGTCACCCCGGTCGTCACCGCCGCCGGCGGTCTGGTCGCCGAGTCGCGCAGTCACGCCGACGGCTGGGTCCTCCAGTTACAGCTCCAGGACCGCCAGACGCTGTACGAACTCGACGCGTTCGCCGACGACGAGGACATACGCTTCGAGGTGCTCGAGCTCCACGAGGCCGCCGACGGCGAGGTCGACTCCGGGTTCGGGCTCACCGAACCGCAGGTGGAGGCGCTGGTGAGCGCGTACCTCCAGGGCTACTACGACGAACCCCGCGAGGCCACGCTGGAGACGCTGGCCGACCTGCTCGACATCTCACAGACCGCCGTCAGCGGCCGTCTTCGCCGGGGATCGGCCGCACTCATCGAGGAGACGCTCGTCGACGCCGACGACGGGGACGAGTGAGTGTGTAAACCCGGGACGAGCGCCGGGCCGCGATCGTCACCGACCGGTGAATCGACAGCAGAGTACACCGGATGAGACAGATATTATCGTAACTTTCGATCTCGAGGCCTGGATCGAGTGGAGCGTGGCCGCCTCCCCGCCACCAGGTGACCGATAAACCGCCTAGTAAATATCTCTACCGGGCATTCGTGACTCTGTCCCGGAGGGATACTGCCGAAGGACTCGACACGGGCGTCTCACTGCTGGTCTGTCGTCACGGCTCGGCCAGGCCCGTGGCTCGACCAGAGGCCGTCTTCGGTACAAAACCGCACGGTAGGCCCTCTTCACAGTACCCACTCCGGATAGATCCATCCGAGGGATTTCACATACACGTGTCTGCGTGTGGGTCCGAGTGCTCCCAGTACCGCTCATATTAACAGTCAAATATTTAGTTCTATTCTATTTTGTCTCAAGTCTACTATGCTTCTCCGGCGATTCCTCCTGCTGGGTGGCGGATCCCGACAGTGTCCGTCTCACGCGCGTCGAACGGTCTGGCAGCCGCACTCGGACAGGAATTACATATCTATTGTTGTAATCGAATTCTGGATGGCGCGGGTTTTTCCTCCGCTCTCGCGAGCCAGTGCGTTTTCGAATGGATAACCTATCACACTGCCATCACCGATCCCCTGGAGGGGACGGCAGAACGTGGTTTTCGTCGGGCAGGACGATACGTTCTGTAGGCCCACCAGATCTATCACCGGTCTCTGGACGGGAGACGTCGGGATTCGGAACGTCACGGATTTTCCATCAGAAAACGACGGGAGGGGCCTCAGGAGTACGTGATGCTGAGTTCGACGATGTTCGCGGTGTTTTTCACTGCCTCGACGTACTCCCGGCGTGCGGCCTCGGTCTCCATCCGGCTTTTCGGAGCCGAGATGCTAATAGCCCCCTTGACGACGCCGTCGTCGGTGAGAACCGGAGCGCTGATACACCGCAGGCCGCGCCACTGTTCCTCGTCGTCGAAGGCGTAACCGTCTGCCTCGATCTGCTGGAGTTCCTCGTAGAGTGTCGCTTCGTCGGTGATCGTGTTCGGCGTGGCCGCCGGGAGTCCGCGTTCCGCGACGATCTCCTCGACGCGTGCGTCCGGGAGATGTGCGAGGATGGCCTTGCCGAGCCCGGAGTTGTGGAGCGTCACCTGTCCCCCGACGTGGGTGTCGATCTCGACGGCCTGGTCGCCTTTCGCGCGGTAGAGGACGACCGCGAGGCCGCGTTCGGGCGTCGCCAGCGTCACGAGTTCCCCCGTCTCGGCCGCCAGGTCGTCCAGTTTCGGCTTGGCGATTTCGTACAGCTCCAGTTCGTGTCGCAGGACACCCCCGATGTGGAGGAACTGGAGACTGAGCCGGTACTCCTCGCCGTCCTTGACGACGTACTCGTGTTCCCGGAGCGTACTCAGGTGGTTGTGGATCGTACTCTTGTTCATGTCGAGTGCGTCCGCCAGTTCGTGGAGTGGCGCGCCGCGACGCTCTTTCAGCAACTCGACGATGGCGACCGTCTTCCCGAGCGATTTGACGGGGTGGTTCGCTTTCTCTTTCATACCGTCCGATCAGCCTAGAATGTCTTTAAGCTGTTTGTTATTGGATAATGAACTGTCCGGGATCGCGACGAACTCCCGTCCGCGACAGACCCGAAGCGGTCCACCTGGCGCCGTTTCGCGGTCGTTACGGGGCACCCGGGGCGTACCGACGCGTGCACGCGTTCTGTAATGGAAAACTCTCGTCTGTCGGACCGACCGTCGGCGGAGGCGTCGCAACTCGTGACCGGGTTCGGGGTTGGATGCAAATGTTTAATACCCCTCGATAAATTTTCGATCATGCCGGATATGAGCACGAGACGTCACTACAACCGAGAGTTCGTCAGGACGTTTTTCACTTCGCCGACCGCGGTCGAAGGGGAAGACGATTCGGCCAAGATGCTCCGGAGCGCCGCGCAGCTGCGGGGGATGCAGGCGCCCGATGTCTGGGTCCCCGACAACGAGGACGCGACCGCGCCGTCCATGCGCGACGAGGGCGCACAGAACGTCGTCGACGTCGTCTCCGAGCACGGGGCCGACTTCCCCGGCGAGATCCATCCGCGCGTCGTCTGGCACCGGGAGGACCCGACGACCCGCTACGAGGGGTTCCAGCAGATGCTCGAGATCGCCGACCCCGACAACGGCGCCGTCGAGTACATCGACGGGTTCGTCATCCCGGAAGTCGGCGACGTCGACGACTGGAAGAAAGCCGACGAGTTCTTCACGATCATCGAACACGAGTACGGGCTGGCGGAGGGGAGCCTGTCGATGTCGGTCATCGTCGAGAGCGGCGAGGCCGAACTGGCCATGGGCGATCTCAGGGCCGAGATGGGCAAGCCCGCAAACAACCTCGAACGACTCTTCCTCCTCGTGGACGGCGAGGTCGACTACACCAAGGACATGCGGGCCATGACGCCCACCGGCGAACTGCCGCCGTGGCCCGAGCTCCGTCACAACACCTCCAGGGGCGCGAGTGCCGCCGGTCTCGTCGCCGTCGACGGCCCGTACGACGACATCCGGGACGTCGAGGGGTACCAGGCACGGATGACCGAGAACCGTGCGAAGGGTATGACCGGGATCTGGTCGCTGACGCCCGGACAGGTCGTCGAAGCCAACACGGCACCGCTCCCGCCCAAAACCGGGAGCTGGTTGCTGGAAGTCGGCGAGACCGAGGTCGAACTCGACGACGAATCGGGCGTGCAGGTGTACGACGGCGATGCGGTCACGCTGGAAGAGACTGACGATGGGACGTTCCGTCTCGACTTCGCCGGCGACGAGCGGGTCCTCGACGGCGACGAGTTGCGCGAGGCACTGGTCGACGCGACGGCGTACGTCCCGAGCATGGACGACATCGTGGACTCGATGGAGGAGTTCGAGGCGGCCAGGGAGGCCGGCAAGGGGGCCATCGCGATGACGCGGTCGGCCACACTACGGATCGACGGCGTCGAGGTCGAGATCAGCACCGACCGGATGTGGGACGAGGCCACCTACCAGGCCGCACAGACGCCGGTCGCGCTCTTCCAGGACGTCTACGAGAACCGGCCGGACCAGCACGAGGAGCTAGTCGAGATGTACGGGTCGGACCTGGTCGAACGGGCGACGAACGTCGGGTCCGCCGCGTAGCCCACCGTCGGGTCCGCCACGTGGCGATTCCCCCGAGGCTCGTCGGGTCCGCCACGTGGTGGCCCCCCGAGGTTCGTCGAGTCCCTCGCGTGGTGGCCCCCGAGGTCCGCCGGGACACGACGGGTGCGTGTCGGGCGGTTGAAAAACCATAGTCTTTAGGTCAGTTGGTCCAGAACCGGTAGACATGTCCCTGGACGCCCGGTCTGACGACCAGACGACGCGGCGGGATTTTTCCCTCAGAGAGACGGTCGAGGAGTACGCTGCGCTGGCGGCCGACCTCCGGGCCGAACTCGACGGCGACGTTCGGTTCGACGAGTACGCCCAGGTTCTCTACGCGACCGACGGCAGCATCTACCAGGCACGGCCTGCGGGAGCGGTCGAACCCAAGCACACGACCGACGTCCAGAACGCGGTCCGGACCGCGGCGGACCACGACGTCCCCGTAATCGCACGCGGCGCGGGGTCGTCGCTCGCGGGGCAGGCGGTCGGTCCGGGCTGTGTCGTCCTCGACCTCTCTACCCACATGGACGACATCGTCGAGGTCCGGCCGGGCGACAGGCGCGCCGTCGTCCAGCCCGGCGTCGTCCAGGACCACCTCGACGAACGACTCGCCGAGGACGGCCTCAAGTTCGCCCCCGACCCCGCCTCCTCGAACCGCGCGACCGTCGGCGGCGGCATCGGCAACAACTCGACCGGTGCCCACTCGGTCCGCTACGGCATCACCGACGCCTACACGGAACGCCTGAAGGTCGTCCTCGCCGACGGGAGCCTGATCGAGACCAGGGAGGTCGTCGTCGACAGCGCCGAGTGGGACCGCATCGTCGGCCAGGACACCCGCGAGGCCGAACTCTACGAGACGGTCCGACAGCTGGTCGCGGACAACGAAGGCGAGATCGACAGTCGGTATCCCGACCTCAAACGCAACGTCTCGGGGTACAACCTCCACAAGGTCGTCTCCGAGAACGACGACGGCGAACGGACGATCAACCTCTCGAAGCTGTTCGTCGGCGCCGAGTCGACGCTGGGCGTCGTGGTCGAAGCCGAGGTCTCGCTGGTCACCAAGCCCGACTCGACGGCGCTCGCGCTCTACTGCTTCTCCGACCTCGTCGAGGCGCTGTCGGCCGTCCCGGTCGCGCTCGAATACGACGTGAGCGCGGTCGAGTTGATGGACGAGGAGGTGTTCCGTCTGGCACGCGAGTCCGAGCAGTACGCCCGGTACGAGGAGCCGATCCCGGACGACACCGTCGCGGCGCTGATGGTCGAGTTCGACTCCGAACTGGTCGAGGACTTCGAGGCGGCCGTCGCCGAGACCACCGAGCGGTTCTGCGAGAACGGTGCCGCGTTCGACGCGGTCGAGGCCTACTCCGGGGAAGACCAGGCGAAGCTCTGGAAGCTCCGGAAGGCGGCTATCCCGCTGTTGATGAGTCTCGAAGGCGACCCCAAGCCCTATCCCTTCATCGAGGACGCAACCGTGCCCCCCGAAGAGTTGGCCGAGTACGTCGGGAAATTCGAGGACGTCCTCGACGACCACGGGACGTCGGCGGCCTATTTCGCCCACGCCGGCAGCGGGACGCTTCACATCCGGCCCATCCTCAACCTCAAGGACGAACAGGGGGTCGAGACGATGCACTCGATCACCGAGGACGTCACCGACCTCGTCGTCGAACACCACGGGTCGTTCTCGGGCGAACACGGCGACGGACTCGCCCGCACGGAGTTCAACCCGAAGATGTACGGCGACCAGCTCTGGAGCGCGTTCCAGGAGCTGAAGACAGCGTTCGACCCCGACTGGCGCATGAACCCCGGCAAGGTGGTGTATCGGGACGACGACCCGACGGACATGCGCGAGCACCTGCGCTACGGTGCCGACTACAGCTCGGTCGAACCCCAGACCGCGCTCGATTTCGACGACGAAGGCGGGTTCTCCCACCTCGTCGAGCTGTGTAACGGCTGTGGCACCTGCCGACAGGAGGACACCGACGTGATGTGTCCGACCTACCGCGCCACGGACGACGAGATCGCCACGACTCGCGGCCGGGCGAACATGCTCCGGGCCGCCATCAGCGGCGAGATACCCGAGGAGAAACTGTACTCGGCGGAGCTCCAGGAGGACGTCCTCGACCTGTGTGTCGGTTGCAAGGGCTGCAAGTCCGACTGCCCGACCGGCGTGGACCTGGCGAAGCTGAAAGCGGAGGTCAAACACCAGTCACACCAGCACGAGGGCGCGAGCCTCCGGTCGAAGCTCTTCGGGAACATCGACGCGCTCTCGCGACTCGGCTCGCGGCTCGCGCCCGTCTCGAACTGGGCGAGTAGCGTGCCCGGTTCGCGCGCGGTGCTGGAGCGCGTGTTCGGCATCGCCCCGGAACGTTCGCTCCCGCCCTTCGCGAGCGAGACGCTCGTCGAGTGGACCCAGCGCCGCCAGCCGCGCGTGTCGGCAGCCGAGGCCGACCGGAAGGTGCTCCTGTTCCCCGACACGTACACGAACTACAACTACCCCGAACCCGGCAAGGCGGCCGTTCGCGTCCTCGAAGCGGCTGGCGTCCACGTCCGCGTACCCACTGAGGTGGCCCCCAGCGGCCGGGCGGCGTACTCCGTGGGGTTGCTCGACCGCGCGGCCGACCGGGCGCGGACGAACGTGGACGTCTTCACGGACTACCTCGACGACGGCTGGGAGGTCGTGGCCGTCGAACCGAGCGACGCGGTCGTCTTCCAGGACGAGTACACGGACCTGCTCTCGACCCCGGACGCCGAGCGGGTCGCACAGCACTCGTACGGCGTCTGTGAGTACCTCGACACCCATCGACTGGTCGAGGACCTGCCGACCGGCGACGCGACCGGTGACCCGACCAGCGAACTGGCCTATCACGGGCACTGCCACCAGCACGCGGCCGGGAAGGACCACCACGCCGTCGGCGTCCTGCGCCGGGCGGGCTACGCGGTCGACCCGCTGGACTCGGGTTGCTGTGGGATGGCCGGGTCCTTTGGCTACGAGGCCGAGCACTACGATATCTCGAAGTCCATCGGCGAGTTGCTCTTCGAGAAGATCCGGGCGAGCGACGCGACACAGGTGGTCGCGCCCGGGGGGTCCTGCCGGAGTCAGATCGGCGACGGCCTGACGAGCGAGAACCCGCCACACCCCGTCGAGATGCTCGACCGCGCGGTCGACCACTGACGTGCCACGGACGGGACTGCTACCGCTCCGGAGGAGCGAGGACTGCGACCTGGTCGTAGGCACCACCTACTGACGGTCCAGACGCCCAACGACGGTGGTGGTCCGGACGCCTGATGACGGTCCGGAGGGTCGGTCGCCGCTCTCGCCGGTGCGACGAATTCGCCGCTCTCACCGGCGCTACGAATAGGTCACTCCGAGTTCGACGACGTTGGCCACGTTCGTCACCTCGTCCGCGTACGCCTCGCGGGCGGCCTCGCTGTCGATGCGGTTCTTCGGGCCGGACAAACTCACGGCGCCTCTGACCGTCCCGTCGTCGGAACGTATCGGTGCGCTCACACAGCGGAGTCCACGCCATCGCTCCTCGTCGTCGTAGGTGTACCCCCGGGCTGCGACCGTGTCGAGTTCCTCGTAGAGTGTCGCTTCGTCGGTGATCGTGTTCGGCGTGGCCGCCGGGAGTCCGCGTTCCGCGACGATCTCCTCGACGTGGGGCCGCGGGAGATGTGCGAGGATAGCCTTGCCGAGCCCCGAACTGTGGAGGGGGACTTGACTGCCGACGTGGGTGTCGATCTCGACGGCTCGCTCGCCTTTCGCGCGGTAGAGGACGACCGCGACCCCGCGTTCCTCAGTCGCGAGCGTCACGAGTTCCCCCGTCTCGGCCGCCAGATCGTCCAGTTTCGGCTTGGCCTCCTCGTACAGTTCGACGTCGTCGCGCAGGACACCACCGACGGTGAGAAACCGGAGGCTGAGCCGGTACTCCTCGTCGTCCTTGACGACGTACTCGTGTTCCCGGAGCGTGCTCAGGTGGTTGTGGACGGTGCTCTTGTGCATCGAGAGCTCGTCGGCGACAGTACCGAGGCGGGCGCCACGCCGTCGCTTGAGCAGGTCGACGATGTCGACCGTCTTCTCCAGCGCCTTGACGGGGTGGTTCGCCTTCTCTTTCATGGGGTACTCCTGGTGTGGTCGCCGGTCGAACCGGTCGGGTCGTACACGGTTCGGTCGGTCGTCCGTTGCTACGTGACTCGGACCTCGTCGGTGGAAGGCAAAAAGGTACTGGCGGTCTCGCGGGTGGCGGACGACGACGTCCACGGCGACGAAACGTTTAATTGAGCTTGCTGTCTCCTCACACGTGTCATGGTGGCCGAACAGCGATTCATCGACGCCGACGAGATAGAGACGCTCGACCTCGACTGGGGGACGCTCAAGTGGCTGAGCACGCCCGAATCGACGGGTGCCGAGCAGTTCAGCCTCGGCGTGGTCGTCCTCGAACCGGGGAAGGGTCACGAGCGACACGACCACCCGAACAGCGAGGAGGTCCTCTACTTCCTCAGTGGCGAGGGCGTCCAGATGATCGACGACGAGGAGCGAGAGGTGACGGCCGGCGACGCGGTGTACATCCCGGCCGGGGTCGAACACAGCACGAAAAACACGTCCTGGGACCCGCTGCGACTCCTGGCGCTGTACGGTCCACCGGGTCCGGAAGACGAGATCCGCGAGATGGCCGAGACCACCATCGTACCGCCCGGCGAGTTCCCCGAGCGGTGACGGTGGCCGGGATCCCGTCCCGCTCGTGAGGATCCCGTCCCAATCGTGGGGAACCGGTTCCACTCGTTGGGATCCGGTCTTACCCGGTTCGCACAGGACAGGAGTCGAACAGCGCGGCGGGACTGTCAACAACCGGATCCTACCGCACAGCAGAGGCGTCGACGGTCGGGTCCTACCGGGCGTCACAGACGTCGACGGCCGGGTCCTACCGGGCGTCACAGACGTCGACGGCCGGTCCGACCCCAATATTGAATACCCACTCACCTGTTAGTCCAGACGGACATGAAATTCAGTCGCGAGGACTCGCTCACTCGTCTGGAATCGGTCGTCGATAGCGGCGACCCGATCATCGGCGCAGGCGCCGGGACCGGCATCTCGGCGAAGTTCGCCGAACGCGGGGGTGTCGACCTGCTCATCATCTACAATTCGGGTCGTTACCGGATGAACGGCCGGGGGTCGCTCGCGGGGCTGTTGCCCTACGGCGACGCCAACGAGATCGTCGTCGAGATGGGGCACGAGGTCATCCCGGTCGTCGAGGACACACCCGTCCTGGCAGGGGTCAACGGTACCGACCCCTTCCGCGAGATGGAGGTCTTCATCGAGGACCTCAGGCGCCGCGGCTTCTCGGGGGTACAGAACTTCCCGACAGTGGGGCTCATCGACGAGGACAGCAGTTTCCGACAGAACCTCGAAGAGACGGGGATGGGCTACGACCGGGAGGTCGAGATGATCCGGGAGGCCAGCGAGCAGGGCATGCTCACCTGTCCGTACGTCTTCTCGGAGGAACAGGCCCGCGCGATGACCGAGGCCGGCGCGGACGTCGTCGTCTCCCACATGGGCCTCACGACGTCGGGTGACATCGGCGCCGAGACTGCCCTGGATCTGGAGACGGCCGCCGAGCGGGTCCAGGCCCACTGCGACGCCGCCAAAGACGTCGACGAGGACGTCATGGTCATCTGTCACGGCGGGCCGATAGCCTGGCCCGACGACGCCGAGTACGTGCTCAACAACACCGAAGACGTCGTCGGCTTCTTCGGTGCCTCCAGCATCGAGCGCCTCCCCACAGAGGGTGCCATCGAGAATCAGGCTCGCGAGTTCAAGGAGATCGACTTCTGACCATGGCAGTCGTCATCGTGGGGACGCTCGACACGAAAGGCGAGGAGATCGACTTCGCGCGGGACGTCATCCTCGCCCAGGGTAGTGACGTCCACGTCGTCGACGTCGGCGTGATGGGCGAACCGGAGTTCGAACCGGACACGAGCGCCGGCGAGGTCGCCGAAGCCGCGGGGACGACCCTCGAAGCGCTCCGGGAGGCTGGCGACCGCGGCGAAGCCATCGAGGCGATGGGCGAGGGCGCCGCCGCTATCGCCACGCGACTCCACGAGGAAGGCCGACTCGACGGCATACTGGGTCTGGGCGGGTCCGGGAACACGTCGGTCGCGACGACGGCCATGCGAACACTGCCAGTCGGCGTCCCCAAGTTCATGGTCTCGACGATGGCCTCGGGCGACACCGAACCGTACGTCGGCTCCCGTGACATCGCCATGCTGTACTCGGTCGCCGACATCGAGGGGCTGAACCAGCTCTCCCGGCAGGTCATCGCCAACGCCGCACTCGCGATGGTCGGGATGGTCGAAAACGACCCAGACGTCGAGGTCGCGGAGAACCCCACGATCGGGATCACGATGTTCGGAGTGACGACGCCCTGCGTGCAGGCGGCCCGGGAGTACCTCGAAGACCTCGGCTACGAGACCATCGTCTTCCACGCCACCGGCACCGGCGGCCGCGCGATGGAGTCGCTGGTCGAGGAGGGCATCGTCGACGGCGTCCTCGACGTGACGACGACCGAGTGGGCCGACGAACTCGTGGGTGGTGTCCTCTCGGCCGGGCCCGAGCGCCTCGACGCCGCGGGCGAACGCGGCATCCCGCAGGTCGTCTCGACGGGCGCACTGGACATGGTGAACTTCGGCCCCCGGGACTCGGTCCCCGAGGAGTTCGAGGGACGACTCTTCCACGTCCACAACCCGCAGGTGACGCTGATGCGCACCACGCCCGAGGAGAACGCCGAACTCGGGCGGATCATCGCCGAGAAACTAAACGCCGCGACCGGACCGACCGCACTCGCCTTGCCGCTGGGCGGGGTCTCGATGCTCGACGTCGAGGGCGAGGACTTCTACGACCCGGAAGCCGACGCGGCGCTGTTCGACGCCCTGCGCGAGCACCTCGACGCCGACGTCGAACTGATCGAACGCGAGACGGACGTCAACGACGAGGAATTCGCCCACGCGATCGCTTCGAAACTCGACGAGTACATGCAGGCGACCGACTGACTACTCGTCTCCGCACACTTCACCGCTGTCACCCCGTTCGCCGTGCAGGACAGGTGAGACGACTCGCGCACGTATCCGGTCGTCGTCGGGCGAAAGTCGACGCCGAACGAAAGTCACTCCTGGGCGAAAGTCGTTGCCGGAGGAAAGTCACTCCTGGGCGAAAGTCGTTACCGGAGGAAAGTCACTCCTGGGCGAAAGTCGTTGCTGGAGGAAAGTAACTCCTGGGCGAAAGTCGCTGACAGAGGAAAGTATAATAATTTAATCAAAGAAATTTAAGTATTAGGTGGTTCCATGTGCGGACGGTTGTTTAATAATCATGACGGACGAACGCGAATCGACGAACGAGTCGAGGCGTCGGATACTGAAATCGCTGGCTGCGGGTGGTCTCGCCAGTACTCTCGCCGGTTGTCAGGGTAACGGTGACGGTGGCGACGGCGGTGACGGCGGCGACGGCGGCGATGGTGGCGACGGTGGGGATGGCGGTGACGGCGGCGGCACGGCTACCGACGGGAGTGGTGACACGCTCATCGACGAGGAAGACCCCATCGGAAACTGGCCTCCAGAGGGAGATTCGGTCACGATCAGCTTCAACGGTCCCGAGTCCGGTGGGCTCGGTCCGGACGGCCAGGACCAGCGCGAGGGGTTCGACCTCATCATCGACCACCTGAACAACGGTGGCGGTCTCGTCGACGAGGTCGACGCACTCAGTGGCGACGGCATCCTGGGCTACGAGGTCGAATCGACGGCCTACGACACGGCGACCAACGCACAGACCGCCCGGGAGAACGCCCAGCAACTCATCAACCAGGACAACGCCCAGTTCTGGACGGGCGGGATGTCCAGTACGGTGACGATCGCGATGGAGGGGATCGCGGCGGCGAACAACGTACCGTTCATGGCCGGCAACTCGACGTCGGCGAGCATCAGCGGCGAGAACTGTTCGCGGTACTACTTCCACCCGACCTTCCACGCGGAGATCATCGGCATGATGATGGGCGAGGCCGCGCCGGCGGAACTCGGCGAGGACCGCTCGCTGTTCCACATCTACATGGACTACTCCTACGGGCAGTCGAACAGTGCCGCGGCCACGAAGTACCTCGTGGACAACGGCCCGTGGGAACTCGCCGGCGAGGCACCGATCGCCGAGGACGAGAACGACCACTCCTCGCAGATCTCCGCGCTCCAGGACTCCGGCGCGGACGTGCTGTACTTCTCGAGTTTCGGTGGCTTCGCGGCGAGTGGCCTCCAGCAGATGGTCGACGCCGGCGTCACGGAGGACGTCGAGGTGATCATCCCCCACGTCAGTGCCTTCACGCTCAACCCGATGGGGTCGGCCGCCGAGGGCGTCTACGGTGGCGAGCCCTGGAACCCGGGGGCCGACAACGCGGCGACGGAGACGTTCGTCTCGGCCTTCGAGGACGAGTACGGCGAGGTGCCCAACCAGAGTCACCTGCACACCTACGAGTCGACGCTCGTGTACGCGATGGCCGTCGAGGAGGCCGGGACCTTCCACCCACCGACTGTCATCCGTACCCTGGAGGAGTTCTCGTGGAGCCAGGCGTGGGGCGACTCGCAGTTCCGGGAGTGCGACCACCAGGTCGAGCGGCCCTACTACTTCGTCCGCGGGGTCAGCGACGAGCGCGCCGAGGAACTCGGGATCCGGACCGAAGTGGTCCAGACGACCGACCCGCTGGTCTACGGCTGTGACGAGGCCCCGGCGACGAACTGCGAGATGGGGCCCTACGGCGACGAGTGAGCCACCGGTCGCCGCCCCGTCGAGCGTTCAGTAAGATTCATGTCGGCGCGGTGAGGACCATGTTCCCACACGTCATGAGATACAATACCACACCACTCGGACGGAGGACATAGCGATGGTACTCGGAGAAGTGATCCAGTTCAGCTTCAACGTGCTGTTCCGGGCGTCGATCTACGTCCTGGTCGCGATCGGGCTCTCGATCATCTTCGGGTCGCTCCAGTACGTGAACATGGCCCACGGAGCCCTGTACCTCTTCGGCGCGTACGCGGGGTACGTGATCGCGGGGACGAACTTCTATACCGACGGCATCCTCGCGAGCCAGGGGCAGTTCGGCCTGGACATGGGCTTTGTGGCCGCGCTCGTGCTGGTCCCGGTCGTCGTGTTCGCGGTCGGGGTCGTGATGGAGCGGTTGCTGGCGAAACCGTTCTACGACCGGCCGTTGCTCGACCAGCTCCTGGTGACGTTCGGGATACTGCTGGTCTTCCAGGAGGTCGTCGGGGAGATCTTCGGGAAGTCCTCGCTCCAGTACCCCCGACCGGACTGGCTGCAGGGCGCGTTCGAACTGCCGGGTATCGGCGTCCCGCCGGGCTTCGAGTCGGTCTCGACGGTCCGGGTCCTCGCCGTCGTCCTCACGGTCGTGCTCATCGGTCTGATCGTCGCCTTCTACCGGTACACGAACTACGGGCTCGCCGTCCGTGCCGGCACCGAGGACACGGAGATGACCGAACTCCTCGGCATCCGGGTGGGTCGCCCGTTCCTCCTGATCTTCGCACTCGGCGCGTCCTACGCGGGTATCGGCGGGCTCCTCGGTGGCTTCCAGTTCGGCTTCAGCTACCAGTCGGGCGTCGAGATCATCATCCCCGCGCTCGTCATCGTCATCATGGGCGGCGTGGGGAGTCTTCGCGGGACGATACTCGCCTCGTTGCTGGCGGGGTTCAGCGTGGCGTTCGTCGGGGTGTTCGTGCCGAGCATGTCGACGGCGAGCATCTACATCCTCGCGATTATCGTGCTGGCTATCCGGCCGAACGGTCTCTTCGAAAGCGAGGCGATCGCACAATGAGCGGTGAAGACCTCACACCGAGCGTCGAGACCGACGCCGGCCTGATCAGCTGGGAGACCTGGGACCGGATCAAACACACCGAGCGGTTCATCGCCGGGACCGCGATCGTCTTCGTCCTGACGTTCTCCTGGGCGATCACGAGCGCCCCCGTGCTCTCGGACATCTTCCAGGGGTATCACCGCCTCGCGCTGAGCATGCTGGCGTGGATGCTGCTGGGGCTGTCGTTCAACCTCCTGCTGGGCCAGACCGGACTCCTCTCCTTTGGCCACGCCATGTTCTGGGGCGGCTCGGGCTACGCCGCGGCACTGTTCGCGATCCACGTCCACGACGCGCCGCTTTTGATCATGGTCGCCGGGGTTTCCTTCTCGGTGGTCCTGGGCTTTCTCGCGGCGCTCGTGTTGCTCCGACTACACGGCGTCTACTTCGCCATCGTGACGCTGGCGATCGCCCAGACGCTGTACCGCCTCGCCAGGGAGCCCCTCGAACCACTCACCAAGGGGATCAACGGGCTCCGCCCCAGCTTCGGTCCCCTGCTCGGGGTCTTCGAACTCGGCGAATACCACGGCCCGCTGGAGTTCCTGGGCAGCGGGATGTACGTCTTCGTCGGTATCTTCTTCGTCGCCACGGTCGTCCTGATCGCCAGGATACGGAAGTCACCGTACGGGCTGATCTTCAAAGCGGTACAGGAAAACGAGACCCGCGCGCGGGCCATCGGACTCAACGTCTGGCGATACCGGTTCGCGGCCTTCATGCTCTCGGCGTTCATCGGTGGTCTCGCCGGGACCCTGTACTTCATGGTCACCGGTCCGGGCCTCTCGAGTGGCTCGGTCGTCCCCGAGCGGATGCTGTGGACCAACAGCGGGAACCTCGTCGTGATGGTGGTCCTCGGGGGACTCGGCACGATCGCTGGCCCGCTGATCGGGGTCTTCTTCTACCAGTGGATGGGGAACTTCTTCAACGGCCTGGAGTGGACGATCCCCGGCCTGGAGATCGTCGGTCCCGTCGGCCAGTACTGGCAACTGCTGGTGGCGCTCGCATTCACGACGGTCGTCTGGACGTATCCCGACGGTATCTGGGGAATGATTACCGACTTCACCGGCGCCCTCCGTGATCCGCGTTCCCTGCCGGAGAAAACGATGGAGAAGATCCCGTGGCTCGGATCCGGTGACGACACTCGACGAGGTGATCGATGATGGCGCTCCTGGAGACGGAGGGACTCACCAAGGAGTTCGGCGGACTGCGTGCGCTCGATTCGGTCGACATGGCGGTCGAGAAGGGAGAACTCGTCTCGCTCATCGGGCCCAACGGCTCGGGCAAGTCGACGTTGATCAACGTGATCACCGGGCTGCTCTCGCCGACCGACGGCCACATCCACTACCGCGGACAGGACATCGTCGGCATGTCAGCCCACGAGATCGCCCAGCTCGGGCTCAGCCGCACGTTCCAGACGGCCTCGATCTTCCCCGAACGGACGGTTCGAGAGAACCTCGAGATCGCTGCACACGCGACCGAAGAGGGGTCGTTCAGCGTGAACTTCCTCCGGCGTCGGGAGGACTTCGACGGCGTCCACGCCCGGACCGACGACGTCCTCGAGGTCATCGAACTCGAGGAGGAACAGGACACGACGGCCGAATCACTCCCCTACGGCGACAAGCGCCGTCTCGAAGTGGCGATCAGCCTCGCCACCGGACCGGACATGATACTCATGGACGAGCCCACGGCGGGCATGTCCCCCGGAGAGACCGACATGACGGTCGAACTCATCGAGGGACTTCAGGAGGACCGGGGGATGACGATCTTCCTCGTCGAGCACGACATGGACGTGATATTCGGCGTCTCCGACCGGATCTTCGTCCTCAACGACGGCGAACTCATCGCGGACGGCCCTCCGGACGAGATCAGGGAAGACCCGGTCGTCCGCGAGGCCTACCTCGGGGGTGAGGTGACGTGAGCCTGCTCGAACTCGACGAGGTCCACGCCTACTACGGTTCCAGTCACATCCTCCGGGGCGTCTCGATGGAGATCGAGGAGGGCGAGATCGTCACGCTGCTGGGACGGAACGGCGCGGGGAAGACGACCACGGTACGGAGTATCGCGGGGACCGAACCCCCGACGGTGGAGGCGGGAACCGTCCGGTTCGACGGCGAGGACGTGACGGACTGGGAGACCGACGACATCGCGATGCGCGGCATCGGCGTGGTGCCCGAAGAGCGACGGATCTTCAGCCACCTGACGGTCGAGGAGAACCTCCAGCTCTCGGAGATCACCCGGGGCTGGTGGAACACGGTTCGCCGACGGGCGAAAGGAGATGGCGCCAGTACGATGGACCTCGAACAGCTCTACGAGCTCTTCCCACGGCTGGAGGAACGCCGGCGCCAGGAGGCAGGGACGCTCTCGGGCGGGGAACAGCAGATGCTGTCGATCGCGCGAACGCTCCGGCTCCCGAACCTGGAGTTGCTGTTGCTCGACGAGCCGACGGAGGGGCTCGCACCGCAGATCGTCGAGTCGGTGTCCGAAGCGATCGACGAGATCGCCGACCGTGGCCTCACGGTGTTGCTCATCGAGCAGAACGTCCGCGAGGCGCTGAAGCTGGCCGACCGCGGGTACGTGCTCGACCAGGGCCAGATCGTCTACGACGGGACGGTGGCGGAACTCGAAGCGGAAGACCTGGACGAGTACCTCGTCGTGTGACGTTCACGTCCCGCTCTGTCTCACTCCCCACCCCCTCGCCCCGCTCTACGCCGGCTCGCCGTCTTCACGGGACCCCGCCTCGCGGACCGGGCGGCGAGGCCCGACCGCCGATATCCCAGGGTATTTGGCGGTCCGGCCGGGAGAGAGCGGTATGAGGACTCCGAGCCGGCGGCGGTTTCTCGCTGCTGCGTCCGCCTCGTCGCTCGCCGCCCTCGGCGGGTGTCTGGGTCCGCTGACGACCGAGACCCGGCGACACCCGGTCTCCGGGACGGTGACGTCGTGGCCGTCGTTCAGGGGCGAACGATACAACACCGGCTTCGCACGGGGCGTCCAGCCGACCAGCTCGGACCCGTCGGTCCGGTGGACCGCCGACGTGGGCGGGCCCGTCTGGGGAAGTCCGGTTGTCGTCGACGGGACCGTCTACATCGGCAGCGCCGACGCCTCGGTGTACGCGATCGACGCCGAGACGGGGGAGATACAGTGGTCGTTCGAAACCGACCACCGGGTGGAGGGGACCCCGGCAGTGGCCGACGGGACCGTCTACGTCGGTTCCTACGACAGACACCTCTACGCGATCGACGCGGAGTCGGGCGAGTCGCGCTGGGAGCGCGACCTCGGCGGGCTGATCCGCGGGAGTCCGACGGTCCGGGGTGACAGCGTCCTGATCGGCGTCGGCTGTCACAACCTCGCCTGTGCGTGGTACGCCGAGGAGGAGGAGGTCTCCGAGAACGGGTGGGTCTACTCGCTCGACGCCGAGACGGGCGAGACCGACTGGGAGTACGCCGTCGGGGACGAGGTCGTCAGCACGCCCGCCGTCGCCGACGGGACCGCCTACGTCGGGGCGTCGGACGAGACGCTCTACGCGCTGGACGCGGACGCCGGCACCGTCGAGTGGACCTACGAGGTGTCGGACCTCATCTGGTCGAGTCCGGCAGTCGCCTTCGGAACGGTGTTTTTCGGCGACTGGGACGGTCTCGTCCACGCCGTGGACGCCGATTCGGGCGAACCCGAGTGGACGGCCGACACCCACGGCAACTACATCTCGGGGTCGGTCGCGGTGGACGAGGAGGCCGTCTACGTCGGCGACACCCCGCTCAACACCATGGACGACCCGACGACGTATTACGGCGAGGTGTTCCGGTTCGACCGGACGGACGGGACGGAAGACTGGCGGTTCGAGACGGACGCCCTGGAGGTGGGAAGTAGCCCCGTCGTCACCGACGAGACGCTGTACGTCGGCACACACAGACAGACCGAAGGGGACGACGACGACGTCGGCGTGTACGCGATCTCCACGGACGGCGAGGAGGAGTGGTTCTTCCCGGTCGACGGCCGCGGCGTCGGGTCGAGTCCGGCACTCGTCGACGGGACGCTCTACTTCGGCGGGACCGACGACCACGTGTACGCGGTAGAGTGACCCCCGGGTACGGCAGTTGGGACTCGACCGGCCGACGTCCGAGGTGTCGACCACCGGAACCGACGAGATCATCCACCGAACGACCGCCGTCTCCCGGATGCACGAGGAGCGCGAGATATCGTTCCGGTCCGTTTGTCCCGGAACCCGAGACGGATACTCAGCGGTGGCGAAAGCCACCAGGAAACGAGAAGGATAAAATATACAGATAAGACAAAATTAGTAGGTTATCGGAAATTGAGTCGGAACCCGACCCACGACCGGGTGAGTCTGACCGAACCCGGCCGAACCCGGCAAGGCGTCTGGATAGTACACTCATTCGGGGCTCTTCCCCGGACAAAACGGTAATTCGAGTAGATGGTCCACGAGTATCGGTCTACTTGGCATCGAATCGATATCTCGGCGATATATTCCGTCTAGAGGCCGTATTCGCCGGATAGGGGTGATAATTTACCGGATAGACATTGAAAATATCCGAGATCTAATTCCAGGCAGATTCCCGCAAATCTCGGGGCCTGCAAAAATATAATTCTCCTGTGTATAAATTAGAAGTATATGAATTTATATTTGATTGAGATCGGGTACGAGTTCGGCGATCAAACGAGGACGAATACACGTCTGTCGGAGGTGTCGAGAGCCACTACCGCCGGAATATCGTCGCTCCGGGAGTACCGGCGTGTGCCTCCCCGGGTGTCACTCCCCGGCGAACGTCTTCCCCATCCAGCGTCACTCCCCGGCCGACGTCACTCTTCGTCCAGTTGCGTCTGCCACTCCTGGACTTTCGCCATCAGTTCGACGGGCGGCGTCTCGTCGACGTCCAGGCCCCGCAACTCGTCGAGTACCGCCGCTCTCTCGGGGTCGATCCCCCCGGAATCGGACTCCGGAGACGGGCGCTGGGCACTGCCGTCGGTCGCGACGCGCTGGTCGCTCTCCTGGCCCGCCGCGGGGCCGTCGCTCACGAACTGGCCCGACCCGAGGTCGAAGACGGCCTGTGTCGTTCCGGTCTCGTCTTCGCTCCCCCGCACCTCGATCGCCTTGTCCTCGCGGAGACGGTCGAGCACCTCCCGCGAGCGGTCGACGACGGGGTCCGGTACGCCGGCGAGATCAGCGACGTGGACGCCGTATGACCGGTCGGTGGCCCCCTCGCGGACCGTTCGCAGGAAGGTGACCTCGCCGTCCCGCTCGTCGGCCGCGACGTGGACGTTCTCCACGGTGGGGAGTTCGTCGCCGAGCGCCGTCAGCTCGTGATAGTGGGTCGCGAAGAGCGTCTTGGCGCGGATCTGGTTGACGATATACTCGGTCGCGGCCCAGGCGATGGAGATACCGTCGAACGTCGCCGTCCCCCGACCGACCTCGTCCAGGATGACGAGCGAGTCCTCCGTCGCGGAGTGGAGGATGTTCGAGAGTTCCTGCATCTCGACCATGAACGTCGACCGGCCCTGTGCGAGTTCGTCGAGCGCGCCGACGCGCGTGTAGATGCCGTCGACCAGTCCGACGCGAGCCGAGCGGGCTGGCACGAAACTCCCGACCTGTGCGAGCAGCGTGATCAGCGCGGCCTGGCGCATGTACGTCGACTTCCCGCTCATGTTCGGGCCCGTCACGACCAGGAACTGGCGGTCCTCGTCCATCGAGAGGTCGTTGGGCACGAACTGCGTCGTCTGCTCGACGACCGGGTGCCGACCCTGCTCGATGGCCAACTCCCGACCGTCCGACAGCTCGGGTCGCGTCCAGTCGTTGCGCACGGCGTGGGTCGCCAGACTCGCCAGCGCGTCGACCTCCGCGAGGGCTCGCCCCACGGTCTGCAGGCAGTTCGCTTCGCCAGCGACGCGCCCGCGGAGGCGCTCGAAGATCTCTCGTTCCATCTCGTGGCGGCGTTCCTCCAGTCTGAGCACCTCGCGCTCGCGCTCGTCTAGTTCCGGGATGGTGTACCGTTTGGAGTTCTTGAGCGTCTTGATCTCGTCGTACTCGTCGGGGACGTCTGCTGTTTCGGACTTGCCGACCTGGATGTAGTAGCCGTCGGTCTTGTTGCGGTCGACCGAGAGGTGAGTGATACCGTGGCGGCGCTTCTCGCGGTCGGCCAGTCCGTCGAGCCACTCCAGTGCCTCCTCGTGGTCGGCCACGAGGTCGTCGAGGTCGTCGTCGAACCCGCGGGCGATGAGTCCACCCTGCGTGATCGTCCCCGGTGGGTCCGCGACGAGTGCCTCGTCCAGGTCCGTGGCGAGCGTGGCCGCCCGTTCGCGGTCGGGCCGTTCCAGGACGTCCGAGAGCGGTGATTCGCGCAGTCGCTCGGCGCTGTCGACGATATCTGCGACGTCGGAAAAGAGGTCGAGCGTGCCCTGCACTGCTCGCAGATCGCGTGCGTCGGCACTGCCCGAGGCCGCGCGGGCGGCGAGTCGTTCGAGGTCGTAGGCGTCGCTCAGGGTTTCGCGCAGTCGGTCGCGGGCCATCGCGGCCTCGGCCAGCGCCGCGATCGCCGACTGGCGCCGTGCCAGTTCGCCGTGGGAACGTCGGGGCCGCTGGAGCCACTCCCGGAGGAGTCGTCCGCCAGCGCTGGTGACCGTGTGGTCGAGCGTATCGAATAGCGACCCGTCCGAGTCGCCCTGCATCGTCTCGGTGAGTTCGAGGTTGCGCTGGGTGGTCGCGTCGACGGCGACGTACTCCTCGCCCGCGTAGGACTGCACGCGCGTCATCGACGCCACGAGCCCCGCGCCGGTCTCCTCGACGTAGGACAGGACAGCGCCACCCGCCTGGATGGCTGCCTCCTCCTCGATACCGACGCTCTCGATGGCACCCTCGCCGAACTGCTCGCGCAGTGTATGGCGTGCCCGTCCAGGAGCGAACGCCTCGGCGGTGTGGAGCGTCAGCGAGGCGTCCGTCCGGTCGCGCACCCGTTCGAGGAACGCGTCGTCGTTGCGCACGTCCGGGCCGGGCAACACCTCGACGGGGTCGAACTTGTACAGTTCCGTCATCGCCGCCGCGACTGCGTCCCCGCCCTCACAGGCAGTGACGAGAAACTGCCCGGTCGTCACGTCCGCGAAGGCGAGGCCGACAACCTCCCCGTCGCTGGACCCGCGACCGCCGCTGGACCGTCCGCCGCTCTCGCCGGCCCCCGCGCGGACCACGCTCGCGAGGTACTGTGTGTCGTCGTCGGTCGTCTCCAGCAAGGTTCCAGGGGTGACGACCCGGGTGATCTCGCGGGCGTGGCCGTCGTCGGTGTCGTACTGGTCGGCGACAGCCACACGATAGCCGCGTTCGACCAGCGCCCGGACGTACGGCGTCAGGTCGTCGACCGGCACGCCCGCCATCGGGTACGAGGAACCGTGCGAGGACTTCTGGGAGACCTTGAGGTCCAACTCCTCGGCCACCGTCTCGGCGTCGTCGGCGAAGAACTCGTAGAAGTCACCGCACTGCATCGCCAGCAGATCCGCGTCTGTGTCCTCCTTGAGCGAGAGGAACTCCCCGACGATGCCCGTCGCCTCTGTCATGGGACACCCTGCGCCCGGCATCGGGTAAAACGCTACGGGTCTCGTTTCGAAGTGCCGTCGAGCACGTCCCGGAGCGCGGCGGCGGCCGTCCGGAACCCCTCGGGGCCGCTGTAGCCGTAGTTCGACCCGGCAAACGAGAGGTGTGGCTCCAGCGAGAGCGACCCCTCGAAACCGCGGTCGTGGAGTGCGGCCAGGGTCTCCGGGATCTGTCCGTCACCCTCGCCGGCGGGTTCGATGCCGCCACGTTCGCCGAACTCGGCGTCTTTGACGTGGACGGCCTCGACGTACTCGATCACCTGCAACAGTGCGTCCGGGTAGGGGTGGACGCCGATCTCGAGGTAGTTGGCGGGGTCGAACACGGCCCGCAGGTGCGGCGAGTCGACCGTGGTGAGGAGGTCGCGGACCCGCCGGGGCGTGTCGCCGTAGATGTCCTTCTCGTTTTCCAGCAGGAGCACTGTGTCCGCGCGTTCGGCACGCTCGACGGCCGCGCGTGTTCGCCGCAGGACTTCCTCGCGGTGGTCGACCGGGTCGTCGTCCTCGGGAATGTAGTAGGAGAACACGCGGACGTACTCGGTGTCGAAGCGGTCGGCGAGTTCGAGCGCCCGGTCGAGTCGTTCCAGGTGGGGTTCGAACGGTTCCTCGATACCGATCTTGCCGACAGGGGAACCGATGGAGGTGACGGCGAAGCCGCGTTCGTCGAGCGTTCGTTCGAGTTCGGCCAGGCGCTCCCCGGAGAGGTCGAGCAGGTTCTCGCCCCAGACGTTGCGCAGGTCCAGTCTGTCGATCCCCTCGGATTCGAGGACAGCGAGTTGCTCGTCGAGGTCGTCGTCGATCTCGTCGGCGAACCCGCTGATCCGGTCGGCCGGGTCGGTTGCATCGGTCTCGCGGGGTCGGTCGGTCGCATCTGTCGCGTCGGTCACAGTCGGTGTCCCGGCGGGGGCAACCGTAGGCGTTGCCAAACCGGTCGGCGTCGCCTCTTGTCGGCCGCGGTCGAGGCTGGCCCGCGTGGACGGAGTCCGTCAGTCTCCCGGCAGACGGGCGTCTGACTGGGGTTTAGGGGATTTCACGTGTGATTACGGATGGTATGGGTCGACTCAGGATCGAGTTGCCCACTGGTCTGGGCGACGGGAACGCGGAGACGGAGGCACGGAACGGCCGTCAGGGTGCGGTCGACAGCGCGACGCTGCGGCTCTTGCGCTGGCACGAATGCTGGGCGGGGTGGAATCCGGCGAGATAGTACTGGGAGCTGGCCCTCGCCGTCGAGGTCCGGAAGACGGGGACCGGTTTCCGATACGTAGGGGAACCACTAACCGTCTCGCCGTCCAACACCGGCCATGAGCGTCACGGGACTGTGCGAGATCTGCCAGCAACCCGACGTCGACCACACCTGTGACCGCTGTGGCCGACTCGTCTGTGAGCGTCACTTCGACGAGGAGACGAGGTTGTGCGTCGAGTGTGCGTCGGAAGTCAGAGGCCCCGACGAAGTCCGTGACGAGGAAGAACCGGACTATCCGGACGGGGTCGACGAGTACCAGTTCTGAGGGAGCGTTCGTAGTTCTCGTCGCCAGCGACGGCGGTCACTCGCCCCGGCCGAGCATGACCTCGGTGTACTCGCCGACCGCCCACGCGGCGACGTTGAACAGGTGCAAGGAGACGAACGCGACCAGGACGCCGGCGACCGAGGCTCCGAGCGCGGCGGGGAGCGTCTCGATCGTCGTCACGCCGAACTGGTAGGAGACGTCCGGCCGGTTGTAGAGAACCGGCGCCAGCACCAGCACCGTCGACAGCACCGAAGCGAACGTCAGCGCGATAAACGACGCCAGTCCCACGACGAACTTCGAGAACAGGTAGACGACAGCGAGGTAACTCCGTGGGTCGAGCGCGAGTCGCTTGACGTACTCGCCGAGCGTCTCGTCGCCGGGTTGTGGCGTCTCGTAGGCCACGTCGGCCCCGAGCAACCCGCGAGCGAGGCGCGTCTCCAGGTCAGCCAGAGTCACCGCCACCGCGAGCACCGCGACGAGTATCGGGACCCCGACGAGGATCGGTATCGTCGCGACGCCGGCCGCGCCGCCGCCCCAGAGGACGGTGAAGTACAGTATCCCCAGCGGGAACGTCAACAGCAGGTACGCCAGGTTGCGATACGTCTGTGGCTCGACTGCGACGCCGAAAAAGCGTCCCAGTGCCGATCGAATAGTCGTCGTCATCACGTGTAGACCGTCGGCCGCCGGGACGGTATAGGGGGCAGACGACCTTCCGACTCGGAACGTCGGGCGAAGGATTTATATGAGAGGAACTGTCGTCAGCGATACCGGTTCAACCGCTGTTTCAACCGCTTTGCCGCCTGTCCGGAGGAAGCCGCGAAGTCCTCGCCCCGTCCCTCGCCGGCGAAGATGATGCCCCGGGAGGAGTTGACGAGGCCGACGCCGTCGCTGAGGCCGAACTCGACGGCGGCCTCGGCGTCACCGCCCTGGGCACCGACGCCCGGGACCAGGAAGGGCAGGTCGGGAACCGTCTCCCGGATCGCTTCGAGTTCCTCGGGTGCCGTCGCGCCGACGACGAGCCCGACGTTGTCGCGGTCGTTCCAGTCGGCCGCGAGTTCGGCGACGCGCTCGTAGACCGACCCGCCGGAGGCGAGTTCGAGGTTCTGTATATCGGCGCCGCCGGCGTTGGAGGTGCGACAGAGGACGAACACGCCGGTCTCGGTTCGCGAGAGGAACGGTTCCAGGGAGTCCCGGCCCATGTAGGGGTTGACGGTGATGGCGTCGGCACCGGTTTCGTCCAGCAGGCCGGCGTACTGGCGGGCGGTGTTCCCGATGTCGGCGCGCTTGGCGTCGAGCAGGACGGGAACGTCCTTGCCGTGAGCGTAGGCGACGGTCTCGCGGAGCGCGCGCCAGCCGTCTGCGTCCTCGTAGAAGGCGGCGTTGGGCTTGTAGGCGGCCGCGTGTTCGTGCGTCGCGTCGATTATGCGCCGGTTGAACGCCCAGCGGGGCAGGTCGGCGTCGGCGAGATGGTCGGGGATCCGGTCGGGGTCGGGGTCCAGGCCGACGGACACGACGCTGTCGACCGCGTCGATGCGTGCCGCCAGCCGCTCGAAGAAGCTCATACCTGGGTCTCTCCGAGGCCGGTAAACAATCTTGGCAATCCCGGTCGAGCGGGTCTGGGGGTCCCGCGGGCGAACGGAGGGTCCCACGGGCGAACGGCGGGTCCCGCGGGCGAAACAGTAATTGTGCGGCAACCACGAGGACGGGCCATGCGCCGGTGGGATTCGCCGATCCGGGTGTTACACGTGGACGACGAGCCGGATGCGGCGACGCTGACGGCCGACTATCTCGAACGGGAGTCCGACCGTTTCGAAGTCGTGACTGCGACCGCCCCCTCCGAGGCGCTGGACCTGCTCGACGATGATATCGACTGCGTGGTCAGCGACCAGGAGATGCCCGGGAGGACGGGTATCGAGCTGCTGGAGGCCGTCCGGGACCGGTATCCCGACCTCCCCTTCGTCCTCTTTACGGGGCAGGGGAGCGAGGAGGTAGCGAGTCGGGCCATCTCCGCCGGCGTCACCGACTACCTCCAGAAGGAGACCGGTACCGACCAGTACACGATCCTCGCCAATCGCGTCGCGAACGCGGTGAGCCAGTATCGCGCGCAGCGGGCGGTCGCGGACAACGAACGGCGCCTCCGCAAGGTGCTCGACCGGATTCCACATCCGGTGTTCGTCGTCGACGAGGACGAGCGCTACCGCCTCTCGAACGAGGCACACGCCACCAGCCACGGCCGGTCGGTCTCGGAGGTCGAGGGCGCGACGGCCGCCGACGTCCTCGACGAGGCGTTTTACGAGTCGTTCAGCGAGGACCTTGCCGGGGTGTTCGAGAGTGGCGAGGTCAGGCACGAACCGGAAGTCGTCGCCGAAACGCCAGACGGGACCCGTTACTACGACTCGCGACTCTATCCGTTCGAGGACTTCCGGCCGGGGTCGCGAGCGGTGCTGGGCGTCGTCGTCGACGTCACCGAGCAAAAGCGCCGCGAGCAGGCCCTCGAACGACTCCACGGGGTGACCCGCGAGTTGATCGGTGCAGAGACGAAACAGGACGTCGCACAGCTGGTCGTCGAGGGCGTCTCGGAGACCCTGGGCAACTCGAAGGCGCTCGTGCGACTGCTCTCGGGGGACGGTACCGAACTCCGGCCGGTCGCCGTCAGTTCGGAGGCCCGGGAGATGCTCGGCGACCGCCCGGTCTACGAGGTGGGTGGGGGGACCGCCGGGGCTGCCTTCGCCGACGGGGACACCCTGCTGATCGACGACGTCCAGCAGGTCGACGACGAGTACGGCCGCGGGGACGCCCGCGCCTCCCTGTACGTCCCGATCGGACGCCACGGCACGTTGAGCATCGGCGAGACCGAAATCGGCGTCTTCGACCAGTGGGACGTCCACCTCGCGGAAGTGTTCGCCGCCAACGCCGCCGTCGCGCTCGACCTCGTCGAGCAGGCCCGCGAACGCGAGCGACAGAACGAGCGCCTGGAGGAGTTCGCGAGTATCGTCAGTCACGACCTGCGCAACCCGCTCAACGTCCTCTCGGTGACGCTCGACCTCGTCGAACAGGAGAACGACCCCGAACACCTCGAACGCTGTCGCCGGAGCGTCGAGCGCATGGAACGACTCGTCGAGGACCTCCTCGCGCTCGCACGGAACGGAACCGTCGTGACAGACCCCGAACCGCTCGCGCTCGACGAGGTAGCGGCCGACTCCTGGGACACCGTTCCCACCGAAGGCGCGGAGGTACGGGTCGAGACGGACGTCGTCGTCCACGCCGACCCCGACCGACTCCGGCAGTTGCTCGAGAACCTCTTCCGGAACGCAGTGGAGCACGCTTCGGCGAACCGGGGATCTCCGGCCGCCCGCCAGGCGGATGGGAACACCGCCGAACCGAACGTGACGGTGACTGTCGATGCGTTCGAGGACGGGTTCGTCGTCGAGGACGACGGGCCGGGGATCCCCCCGGACGAGCGCGAACAGGTGTTCGAGTCGGGGTACTCCACCGCCGAGCGAGGTACCGGACTCGGCCTGGCGATCGTCGACCGGATCGCCGAGGCTCACGGGTGGGACGTCACCGTTACCGGCGGGGCCGACACCGTCTCCGCGGTCGAAGAAGACGGTGCCGACACCCACACAACGCCGGCCGCAGAGGCGGGGACGAAGACGGACCGCGGCGCACGCTTCGAGATACGTGGCGTCGAAATCGACTCCTGAGTCGGCAGTCGCGGCGCTGTCGGCGCCGCACCTCTCACTTCAGCCCGGCGACCAGCGCGTCGACCGCACGCTTGACCGCCGCGCCGAACTCGACCGTCAGGACGGCCGTCCCGTCCGCAGTGGGTTCGCTGGACAGTCCGGGGCCGCGGACTGCTTCGACGACCAGTTCGACGTCTACCGCGTCGGGATCGGCTTCGAAGTCGATACCGGCACCCTCGGGATAGAGACGAACGGCACCGACGCGCTCACCGTCGACGGCCACCCCGTAGGCGACGGTCCCTTCCGGCGAAGGTTCGGCGTCACGGTCGGCGTCGACCACGGAGAACCGGGAGAGTGGGCCGTCCGAGCGGCCCGAGAGTTCCGAGGCGAGCAACTGTGCGACCCGCTCACCGTCGGTGACGCGGTCTTCGACCATCAGCGGTCACCGTCCCGTCGTCGGTCGCCGCTGGTCACGGCCTGCCGTTGGTCGCTGTTCGTCACCGGAGCTCACTCCGCGCGCGCTGTGCGACGTCCTCGATGGCGACGCCGCGCCGACGGGCGTAGACGACTGCAGCTGCCTCGACCGTCACGCCCAGGTCGGCCTGGAGGCGGTTGATGTCCGCGACGGCCTCCTGTTTCTCGATGCCGGCGTCGACCAGCGACCCGAGGGCGCGCTCGAACGTCGAACGCTGACGCAACAGGTCGTCGTCGGGCGTGAATCCGTCGGGGATAGATACCTCGCGGGGGTCGAACGTGACTCCCAGATCGTCGCCGTCGGTCCGTTCGAGCAACCCCTCGGTAGTCGCGACGTCGACGAGTCGCTTGGCCTGTTCGGCGGTGAACCACTCCCTGTCGAGCGAGAGGACGACGACGAACTCGCTGTCGGTCAACTCCTCGCGGCCCTTCGCCCGGAAGGGTTCGGCGACGGCCCGACGCAGACTCATCGCCACAGGGTGGGTCGACTCGACCCGTAAAGATACCGGTCGTTCCTGGC